>JACCDS010556025.1_pt1 | contig 49017 bp, 38 predicted proteins | sample 7446441 | NCBI WGS metagenome assembly JACCDS01 (sample SAMN15323445, study PRJNA562643) | freshwater metagenome | isolation source: river surface water | place: USA:Blue River Watershed | collected 2017-08-17 | reverse complement strand
ATTGTGGGAAATTGCATATTTATTTAGCAGACAGAAAAAACCAACACAGAATGACCGCATTCATTGGAGAGTTTAATTGCAAACTGGACGAGAAAGGAAGACTTTCCATTCCGTCGAAACTTCGGGCACAGTTCCCCGAAGCAGTTGGCAATACGCTTGTGGTGAACCGCGGATTCGAGAAGTGTCTGGTGCTCTACACCAAGGAAGATTGGCTGGATGAAACCGCCAAACTGAACGCTGTGGATGATTTCATGAGTCCCGACATCCGTCGGTTCAAACGAATCTTCACCAACGGCGCCAACTTGGTTCAGATTGATGGCGCACAGCGCATTTTGGTTCCAAAAAAACTCCTAGAATACGCCGGGCTCACCGCCGAAGTAATCTTGGTAGCCAATGGCAACAAAATCGAATTGTGGGATCAAGCCATCTACGAATCTGAACTCAACGTTGACGCTGCTGAAATGTCTCAGTTGGCTCAGTTGTTTCACCAACAACGCAACCAAGGTTAAGTAGCGCATCGGGCCGTTGGCCAACTGTTTGCGTATGTACGACTACCACGACCCCGTCCTTCTTCACCCCAGCGTGGATGCCCTGGTTACAAATCCAGATGGCACCTATGTGGATGTTACCTTCGGGGGCGGTGGACACAGTCGCGCCATCCTCAACAAATTATCGCCCAAAGGGAAGCTCATCGCCTTCGATCAAGACGAAGACACGCTCTCCCGCGTGCCGCAAGACCCTCGGTTCACCCTGGTCAATCATAATTTTCAGTTCACCAAACCCTACTTAGAATACCTCAAAGCCTTGCCCGTGGATGGAATCTTGGCTGACTTGGGTATCTCCTCCCACCAAATCGACGTGGGGGAACGCGGTTTTGCACACCGACTGAATGGTCCGCTCGACATGCGCATGTCGAACCAAAACCCCATCTCAGCCGCACACCTCGTCAACACCGCCTCAGAATCTGAACTGACCACCCTATTCAAACAATACGGCGAAATACCGAACGCGCGCAGGTTGGCAGAAGTAATCACACGCAGTCGCGGCAGCAAAGACCTCGCCTCCATCCAAGGATTCAAAACCGCCATCGCGCCCTGCACCCCGGGCAAAACACCCGCCAAATACCTCAGCCAAGTCTTTCAGGCACTGCGCATCGCCGTGAACAAAGAAATGTTCGTGCTCGAAACCTTACTCAACGACGCCGAGTCCATCATCAAGCCCGGCGGAAAATTGGTGGTCATTTCCTACCATTCCTTGGAAGATCGCATGGTAAAACACCTGTTTCAAACCGGCAATTTGCATGGTGAGCGACATACCGACTTGTACGGACACATCAGTAAACCCTTTGACAATCAACCCAATGCAGCCATCACGCCCGATGCTGAAGAAATTGAAAAGAACAAACGTGCACGCAGTGCAAAAATGAGAATAGGAGTACGCAACACATGGAAGAGAACCCATTCTTGAACGCCGATATCGACCCTCAAACGGTGATGGGCGATCCATCATCGGAAGTGTCGGACCCTCAACACGAGGCCCCAATCCCTATGTGGAGTTGGGTGAAATTCGCCTTGGTTGGATTTGCCTTGATGTTGTTCTACATCTACAACTCACACCATGCAAACAAAGCGATTCGCAAAAAAGAGCAACTCACCAAAGAACTCAAAGAACTGCACAGCGAACGCATCAGCCTCGAAAGCCAAACCACCAATGCGAGCAAGCAAAGTGAACTCAGCAAACGGTTGGAAGGTAGCGGCTTGAAAGAAATCACCACCCCACCCATCAAATTAACCAAGCCCCATGAACAAGACTAAAGTGAATTCGCGCAAAGTCATTTTGGTGAGGGCCTACATCGTCTTTGCCTTGTTGGCCATTTTCGCTGTGTCGATTTTCGTTACTGCCGTGAAATTGCAGTTGGGCACAGACGACAAATTTCGTGAGGAGCTCAGTGCGAAAAACACCCGCGTGGTGGAGATCGAAGCGATGCGGGGAAACATCTACGCCGACGACGGCAGTTTATTGGCCACATCCGTTCCCAAATACGATGTGATTTTTGATTTGCGTGCCGATGGCCTAACAACCAAGGTATTCATCGGCAAAATCGACAGCTTCAGCATGATGATGTCGCGCATGTTCCCCGAGCGCAGCGCAAGCGATTGGAAAGAGCACTTTATCAAACACCGCGAAAAACGCACCCGCTATTTAAAAATCGGAAAAGACTTGGGTTTTGAGCAGGTAAAAGCCATCAAAAAATGGCCGATCGCCCGATTGGGAAAATTCAAAGGCGGCATTTGGTACGAAGAAAAAGGCAAGCGCATGTATTTCATGGGTGAATTGGCCAAACGCACCATTGGGTACATCAAAGACAAAACGGCCGTTGGACTGGAAGGCGCATTTGACACCCTCTTGCGTGGCAAAAATGGCTCACAGATGCAACAGCGCATGAGCGGTCAAACGTGGCGTCCCATCCAAGTGGGCAATAACCGGGGCGCTGTGAACGGCAAAGACATCGTAACCACGCTGGATGTTCGCATTCAAGACATCGCCCAGTACGCACTGCAAAAGGGGTTAGAAGCAGAATCTGCCGACCACGGCTGTGTGATTGTGATGGAAAGCAAAACCGGCGCCATTAAGGCCATGGCCAACCTAAAGCGCGGCGAAGACGGACAGTATTACGAAGCACAGAACTACGCCGTGAGTGAATTCACCGAGCCGGGATCAACATTCAAACTTCTCTCTGCCATCGCATTGTTGGAAGATGGAAAAGTGAGTACAACCGACAGTATTGACAACTCTTGGGGCAAATGGAAATGGTACGACATGAACCTTGAGGATGCGGTCAAGCCCAAGAAACGCTACTACACCCTCAGCGAGTGCTTGCAATTTTCATCCAATGTGGGCACCAGCAAATTTGTGATGCAGCACTACAAAAAAGACCCTGAAAAATTCACGCAGCACGCCGTGGATTTGGGCTTGCACATCAAACCCAAGTTCGATATCCCATCGAGCAGCAGCCCGAGCATTGCCACACCCAACCAATCGGGATGGTCTGGCACCAGCTTACCCTCTTTGAGCATCGGCTACAGCAGCAAAATATCGCCCATGCAAACCTTGATGTTGTACAACACCATCGCCAACCAAGGCAAAATGATGCAACCGTACATGGTAAAGGAAATTCGGCACGAAGGACAAACCCTTTCGAAAATCGAGCCGATTGTCTTGAACGAAAAAGCGGTCAGTGCAAAAACCGCCGCGACGCTGACCCAGATGTTGGTCCAAGTGGTCGATAACGGCACAGCCAATGGCATCAAAACCGACAATTACAAAATTGCTGGAAAAACAGGAACGGCATGGCTATCCCAAGGCAAGGCGGGCTACAACCAAGAAAACAATAGACAATTCCAGGCATCGTTCGCAGGCTTCTTTCCAGCCAACAACCCGCAATACACCATCGTGGTGGTCATCAACAACCCAAAAAGTGGTCGCTACTCCGGATCACAGATTGCGGCCCCCATTTTTAAGAACATTAGCGACCGCATCTACAGCACCCACATCAAGGTTCAACCCGCACTTCAGACCGCCAGCTTGCCACAAGTTCCCGGCATACTCAAAGGCGACTTAGACAAAACCAAATGGGTACTCAATGAAATCGGCATTAGCTCGCAATTGTTGCAAGACAGCACGACCAAAAATGGGCATCCCACCTTGACTGGTCGATACATTGACCCAACCAAAGAGGCCCACTCTGTAAAGCTCAAGCCCGTGCGCATACAAGAAAATACACTCCCCGATTTGCGTGGCATGGGATTGAGGGATGCGCTAAAACTGCTGAGCGATTTGGGCATCAAGGTGAGCTACAGCGGCTACGGACGCGTCAGCGAGCAAGCCCCAGCACCCAACACAAAACTTGGTTCCACGAATGAAGTCGTCCTAATCCTAAAACCCTATTAACCCATGAAATCACTCAAGCAACTGATTGGCACTTTGGACTCTGCGCAGGTTTTCGGACAAGCAGAGATAGCAGTTACGGGATTGCAAATCGACAGTCGTGCCGTTTCCACTGGAAATTTATATGCCGCGATAAGGGGCACCACGGTGGACGGCCACACATTCATCGATGGCTGTTTGGATGCGGGTGCTTCAGCGATTTTGTGCGAGGTTTTGCCCGCATCGCTGCGCGATGGCGTGGCCTATGTTGTCGTTGACAATGTAGCCAAGGCCCTGGGCGAAATTTGTTTGAACTTTTACGATCGCAAGGCGGAAAGCATGACCATCGTGGGCACAACGGGCACCAACGGAAAAACCAGTGTGAGTACGTTGCTGTTTGATTTGTTCACTTTGCGCGGAAATCTCTGCGGTTTGGTTTCAACGGTAGAAAATCGGATTGGAACCACAATCATCCCGAGCACCCATACCACCCCAAACATTGTGGCTCTGCACGGATTATTGGCACAGATGGCCGATGCTGGTTGCAGCCATTGCTTCATGGAAGTGAGTTCACATGCGGTGGATCAGCGCAGAATCGCCGGCGTACCATTTACAGCGGGTGTATTTACGAACATCACGCACGACCACTTGGACTACCACAAAACCTTTGACAATTACATCAAGGCCAAAAAGCAATTTTTCGATGAATTGCCGGCGGGTGCATTTGCCGTAACCAACAAAGACGATCGCAATGGCATGGTGATGTTGCAAAACACCAAAGCCATGCGCTATACCTACGCAATGAAACAACCTGCCGATTTCACGGTGCGCGTTTCAGAGCACGATTTCACTGGCATGCAGTTGCAATTGAACCAAACTGAGTTTTGGTCTCCATTGATTGGCGGTTTCAATGCCTACAACCTATGCGCCGTATACGCCACAGCCTTCTTGCTAACCGAAGGGGATGCCGAACTGCCCATCCAAATGAGTGCTTTGGGCAAAGTCAACGGTCGTTTCGAAGTGCTGCGCGGTCCCAATCGCATCACAGCCATCGTGGATTATGCCCATACCCCAGATGCGTTGAAAAATGTATTACAAACCATCAACGACATCCGCAAAAACAGTGTGAATTTGATCACAGTCGTGGGTTGTGGTGGCAACAGAGACCAAGCCAAACGCCCTGAAATGGGAAAGCTCGCCGCAGAATTGAGCAACCGCGCCATTTTAACCAGTGACAACCCAAGGTTTGAAGATCCCCAGTTGATTTTGGAACAAATGGAAGCCGGCGTTGAGCCCCAGAATTACAAGCGGATTGTGAAGATCGTGGATCGAAAAGAAGCCATCAAAACAGCCGTCCTGATGGCACAAACAGGCGATATCATCCTGGTTGCTGGCAAAGGGCATGAAACATACCAAGACATCCAAGGTGTGAAACATCCTTTTGATGACAAAATCATATTAAGTGAAACCTTCAAACTCATCGAATAAACCACAGCGTCATGTTATACTACTTGTTTGAACATCTCGACAAATTGGGCATCGCCGGCGCCGGCGTGTTCAAATACATTTCATTCCGCGCATCATTGGCAGGCATTCTCAGCTTGCTGTTGGCGCTGATTGCGGGAAAAAGCATCATCGGCTGGTTGCAACGTCAACAAATCGGCGAAACCATTCGCGAACTCGGGTTGGAGGGACAGATGCAGAAAAAGGGCACCCCAACCATGGGTGGGATCATCATCATCCTGAGCATCATCATCCCTACCCTTCTGTTGGCGCGACTCGACAACATCTATGTGGTAGTCATGATCATCAGCACCATTTGGATGGGTGTGATTGGCGGGATTGACGATTACATCAAGGTCTTCAAAAAAGACAAAGAAGGCATGAAGGCGACCACCAAGTTGATTGGACAGTTGATGTTGGGCGCCATCATCGCGGTGACGATTGACCACACCCACAGCGTGAACCACTTGGAGCTCACCACCAACCTACCCATCACCAAAAACATCCTAAACTACACCGAACTGATTCCGGGCGCGCACAATGCTTGGATCATTTACATACCCATCATCATTTTCATTGTTATGGCAGTCACCAATGCCGTGAATCTGACGGATGGCATTGATGGTTTGGCCGCTGGCACCACTGCCATTGTGGGCGTGGGATTGGGCATATTGGCTTATGCAGCAGGTAACATCAAAGTTTCAGAGTACTTGAACATCATTTACGTACCCAATTCGGGCGAGGTAGTAATCTTCTTGGCCGCCGTGATTGGCGCTTGCTTGGGTTTCTTGTGGTACAACGGCTACCCTGCACAAGTCTTCATGGGCGATACCGGATCCATGGCGCTTGGTGGTGCCGTGGCTGCAGTGGCAATCATTATCAAAATGGAATTGCTGTTGCCCATTCTGTGTGGTGTTTTCTTGGCGGAAAGCGGATCTGTGATTTTGCAAGTATCCTATTTCAAGTACACCAAAAAGCGCTTTGGCGAGGGCAAAAGAATTTTCCTTATGTCGCCATTGCACCATCATTTTCAGAAAAAGAACATTCCCGAAAGCAAAATCACGATTCGCTTTTGGTTGATCACCATCGTATTGGTTTTGGCAACATTGGCATTGATTAAACTGCGTTGAGAAAGAGGTTGGTCATATTGGGAGCAGGCGAAAGCGGTACGGGTGCCGCAGTTTTGGGCGCAGCCCAAAACTGGGATGTATTCGTGTCCGACAAAGGAAAAATCGCCCCAAAGTACCAAGACGAACTCAATCTGCACAACATCGCTTGGGAACAAGAACAACACAGCGAAGAAAAAATCTTATCGGCTGATTTGATCATCAAAAGTCCGGGTATCCCCGACAAAGCACCCATGGTCGCTGCCGCGCTTGCCCAAGGCATCGAAGTGATCGACGAATTGGAGTTTGGCTATCGCTACACCAACGCCAAAATAATCAGCATTACCGGCACCAATGGCAAAACCACCACCACACTGCTTACCTATCACTTATTGAAGCAGGCGGGTTTGAATGTGGGTCTGGCAGGCAACATCGGTCGCTCTTTGGCCCGACAGGTAGCGCAGGAGAATTTCGATTACTATGTGGTGGAAATGAGCAGTTTTCAACTCGATCGCATCGATCAATACCACAGCCATATTGCCATTTTGTGCAACATCACCCCAGACCATTTGGATCGCTACAATTACGACCTGAATGCCTATGCCGACAGCAAAATGCGCATCACCAGGAACCAAACGGCATCGGATTATTTCATTTACTGTGCCGACAATCAGCTCACCCTTGAGGCGATGTCGCGCAACCCGTTCACAGCCCAAGCCATCCCGTTCAGTTTGCACACAAAACTCGAAAACGGCGCTTACGGCGAAGGAAACATCCTCAACATTTTAACAAAAGAAAAATTCACTCTCGATATGCAAGAATTCACACTCCGTGGGCAACACAACGCCTACAACAGCATGGCCGCATCCGTGGCTGCAAGCTTAATGGATGTTCGCAAGGACAGTATCCGCGAAAGCTTTACCAATTTCCAAAACGCCGAGCACCGCTTGGAGTTTGTTCAAAAAGTGGGTGGTGTAGACTACATCAACGACTCGAAAGCCACCAACGTCAACTCTGCTTGGTATGCGCTCGAGAGCATGGACCGTCCGGTTGTTTGGATCGCCGGTGGTGTAGACAAAGGCAACAACTACGCGGATTTGAAAAACTTGGTGAAAAGCAAAGTGAAAATGATCATTTGCTTGGGCTTAGACAACATCAAGATACACCAGGCATTTCAGGCCGATGTAGACCTCATCATCAACACCAGTTCTGCCAAGGAAGCCGTTCACGTAGCATCGAAAATGGCTGAACAGGGCGATGTGGTGCTGTTGTCACCTGCCTGCGCAAGTTTTGACTTGTTCGATAGTTACGAAGACCGTGGCCGTCAGTTCAAAGAAGCGGTTCGACACCTTTAATCTTATTGGTTAGCGCATGAATTCGCAATTCACTTCCCGTTTTAAAGGCGACAAATGGATTTGGTTTGTCATCATTGTCCTGTCGTTGATTGGCATCTTGGCCGTTTATAGCGCCACAGGCACCTTGGCTTATTCCAAGCAAGGCGGGAACACCGAATGGTATTTCTTGCGTCACACCGGATTCTTGTTGATTGGCTTAGGACTCTTGTACCTAACCCACCTCATCCCCTTCTCCTATTACTCGCGGATCAGTCAGATTTTCCTCTGGATTTCCATTGGGCTGCTGGGCTTGACGCTGGTAATTGGTTCGGAGATCAACAATGCCACCAGGGTTATCCCGATTCCTGGATTGGGGATCACCTTTCAGCCCTCAGACATGGCGAAGCTGTTTTTGGTGATGTACATCTCGCGGTATTTGAGCAAGAACCAGGAGGAGATCGACAGTCCGAGGGTCTTCTGGGTCACACTGGCCTATATCCTATTGGTGGTTGGTTTGATTGCCCCAGAAAATTTGAGTACCTCCTTGGTTGTGTTCTTGACCGCAGGACTGTTGATGTTCATTGGCCGCGTCAATTTTAAGTACATGATGTTCCTAACCTTTTCGGGGGTAGGATTGATCAGCGTTTTGGTTGTGGTGCTGTTGAATATCAACACGGATGGCATGGAAAGCAACCGTATTCCCACATGGAAAAAGCGTATCGAGACGTTCATGGGGAAGGATGACGGGCAGGGAAATTACCAACAATTGCAATCAAAAATCGCGGTGGCCACAGGTGGCGTTTTTGGCAAGGGCCCGGGGAATAGCACCCAGAGGAATTACTTACCACACCCTTATTCGGATTTCATTTATGCCATCATTGTGGAGGAGTATGGATTATTGGGGGGATTGGTTGTGGCAGGATGTTTCCTGATTTTGGTGTATCGATGTCTGAAAATTGTCGTCGAAAGTCCGCGCGCCTTCGGCGCGCTGGTCGCCATGGGATTGGGCCTCTCCATGAGTTTACAAGCCTTCGTTAACATGGGCGTAGCGGTGGGTATGTTGCCCGTAACCGGTCTCACCATCCCACTGGTGAGTATGGGTGGAACCAGCTTGTTCATGAACAGCATTGGCTTCGGGATCATCCTGGGCATATCGAAATACATCGAAGAAGAAAAACAACAACAATCGGAGGCCATCACCGCGGGCATTTAATAACCACAGCATGACATCTGCCAACAACCATAGCAAACCCCACAAGTTCATCCTATCAGGAGGGGGCACGGGCGGACATATATTCCCGGCTGTTGCCATCGCCAAAGCATTGCAACTTCGGTATCCGGATGCGGTATTTTTGTTTGTGGGCGCATTGGGCAAGATGGAAATGGAGAAAGTTCCCAAGGAGGGCTTTGAAATTGTGGGCATGCCGATTGAAGGATTGAAGCGATCGCTATCACCTCGAAATCTGGTGGTTGCATTGAAGACCTTACAAAGCTTTTGGAAAGCGAAAAAACTGTTGAATCAATTCAAGCCCACCGCCGTCATTGGCACGGGCGGGTATGCCAGTTTGCCCATTTGCTTCATGGCGGCGCGAAATGGATACACCACTTTATTGCAAGAACAAAATGGATTTGCCGGACTCACCAATCGGTTGGTTGCGGGCAAAGCGGCACATGTGTGCTGCGGATTTCCGCAAATGGACAATTTCTTTCCTGCAGGAAAATGGAGCTTTACGGGCAACCCCGTGAGGCAAAACATCATTGACATGGTGGAAAGGGACAACCCAACGAATCAAGCGTCGGTGAGGACACGATTTGGCCTTCAAACGGATTTGCCGGTGGTGTTTGCCACAGGGGGCAGTTTGGGTGCCAGAACCATCAATGAAGCGTTGTTCGCCGGTTTGATTACATTGGCCAAGGCGGGTGTTCAAGTGATATGGCAGATGGGATTGCCGTTTGCAAAATCGCATTCAGAGGCCATCAATCAGCGGATTAACGAACATGGCGATGTGTTTTTACAGGAGGGGTCACCGAGGATTTTTCATGCGCCGTTCATTTACGACATGGACGATGCGTATTTGGCCAGTGACGTGGTGATTTCACGCGCCGGGGCGATATCCATCTCGGAGATTGCGGTTGTGGGAAGGGCGGCAGTATTGGTGCCCTCGCCGAACGTAACAGACGACCATCAAACGAAAAATGCAAGGGTATTGAGCGACTTGGGGGCGGCGGTATTGGTGACCGACAAATTGGCGCCTGAGACCTTAATTACAGAGACATTGGCCTTGTTAAAAGATACGAAAAAAAGAGCAGAAATGCAAGAAAAACTGAAGGGAATCGCCAAGCCCAGTGCCACAGAAACCATCGTTAACATCATAGAAGCATGTCTACAGAAAGGATGATAACGGATTTTGAGCAGGCCTATTTCTTGGGCATTGGCGGGATTGGCATGAGTGCCATTGCGCGGTATCTTTTGCAGATAGGGATGCCGGTGATGGGGTACGACAAAACGCCAACGCCGTTGACCGAGGCCCTTCGGGCCGAGGGCGCGGAAATCACCTTTGATGATGCCGTTGCGGCTTTGCCGCAACGGGTTACACAGAACCTAAAAAATACATTATTCATTTTAACCCCCGCTATTCCCAAAAACCACCCCCAATGGGTTTGGTTGCAGGAACAGCAGGCCACCATACTGAAGCGCAGCGAAGTATTGGGCAGCATTGCCCGCAATGGCTTTTGCATTGCGGTGGCCGGCACCCATGGCAAAACCACCACCTCTACCCTGGTGGCCCATTTGCTCCATATGTGCAACATCAACTTCACCGCATTCCTCGGTGGTATTTCGTCGAACTTCGGCAGCAACTATATCCGCAAAACCGATGGCGTTAATCTCGCAGTAGGTGGTGAAATCATTGTGCTTGAGGCCGATGAATTTGATCGCAGCTTCCACAGACTCAATCCCGATTTGGCCATCATCACAGCGATGGATCCCGACCACCTGGATATTTATGGCACCCCCGAGGCGTTTACCCAAGCATTTGCGGATTTCACCAAACTGATCCGTTTTTGGGGCGGCGCCGAGCAACCTTTGCCTTCAACCAAAAAACCCCACGGCGCCGCCCTCATGCTCCATGAGTCGCTATCGCTCCAGACACCATCTCACGTCCTTACATACCAATACGGCCTGAAACCCACATCCCAAGCACAGGCCCAAAATGTGCGTATCGACCATGGCGATTTTTGTTTCGATTGGGTTCTCAACGACAAAAGCATCGGCACCTTCCGCTGTGGATTGCCCGGACATCATAACGTACAAAATGCGCTCGCCGCTCTCGGTGTTTGCCACGGTTTCTTGGGACTACCCATCGACCAACTACAGCGAGGCATCGCCACATTCAAAGGCGCAAAACGCAGGTTTGAATACATCCACAAAACAACCAAGTACGTGGTGATCGACGATTATGCCCATCACCCCGAAGAGCTTAACGCCATCATCGGGTCGGTGAAAACCCTTTATCCAAACAAGAAAATCACCGGCGTATTCCAACCCCACCTGTTCAGCAGAACCCAAGACTTTGCACAGGGATTCGCAGACAGTCTTTCCGCCCTTGACCACATCTACTTGATGGAAATCTATCCTGCACGCGAACTCCCCATACCCGGAGTTAACAGCACTTGGCTGCTCAGCCTCATCAACAACCCCAATAAATCGCTGGTTAGTTCCCATACCATCATCGATCAGCTTTCCAACAACCCCGCCGAGGTATTGCTCATCTTGGGCGCTGGCGACATAGACCGCATTGTTCAACCCATTCAAACCCTCTACCATGAACTGGAAACCCGCAATTAATCGACGCCAATGGATGGTCGCCCTGCTACTGGTATTGCTGGTGGCATTGGCCATATTTTGGTCTTCCATTTCCAAAACGGCGAAAAACCGATTGGTGGAAACCATGGAAATCACCATCCTGCCCGAAGGGAAAGCCATTTTCCTCAACAACAACATCTTGGGCGATTCCATTCAATCCGTCATCGGAAACCCCACCGGCAGAAGTGCAGCCGACATCAACATCCAAAAACTTGAAGCCCGCCTCAACAAAATTCCTGCGGTGAAGAAAGCAGAAGTCTACATCGCCCTGGATGGTGTTTTAAAAGTGAAAATCGAAGAGCGCACCCCCATCGTTTTGGTGCAAAATTTACGCGGCGAAGAATTCTACCTCGATACCCAAGGGGTCATGATTCCCAACTCAACCCCGAAATTCTGCGATGTTTTGGTGGCCAATGGCAACATCCGCAACTTGATGGCTTCCGGCAAAATCATTGGAGGCGAAACTGCCCGAAACCTACTCGCGGTTGCCAAGTTCATCGCGGCAGATTCCCTGTGGAACATGCAGTTTCAACAATTGTATGTAGATAATTACAACGACGTGGTTTTGATTCCCCGCATTGGAAAACATAGCATTGTTGTAGGCAACGGCGCCAACCTACCCGAAAAGTTCGGGAACCTCCGTCTTTTCTACGATCAAGGCCTCAAAAGCACGGGCTGGGATCGCTATAAAAGCGTAGACATTTCCAACCTAAATCAAGTGGTGGGAACGCGCAGTGGTCAAGAAAGTGTACAAAAAGTAGAAGAAAAGTCCAATAAAAGCAACAGTCAAAACTCACCCAGAAAACAATAACATCAACCCAAGTACAATTACAAAAAAATATGGCTATCAATAACAATATCATCGTAGGACTCGACATCGGAACCACCAAGGTGTGTGCGATTGTGGGTCAAATGGCTGAAAACGGCAAAATCAACGTTTTGGGCATGGGCAAAGCCCCAAGTCAAGGTGGCGTATCTCGCGGAATGGTCGCCAACGTGGCCAAAGCCGTCACCGCCATCCAAACGGCCGTGGAAGAGGCCATCAAACAAAGTCAGGTCAACATCAAGACGGTTTTTGTGGGTATTGCAGGACATCACATCAAGAGCTTGCAACACCGCGGAACCCTCAGCCGCAAGCAGTGGGATGTTGAAATCACCGAAGACGAACTCAACAAGCTCGAAGCAGAAATGGAAAACCTGGCTTTATCGCCCGGTCTGGAAATCCTCCATGTGCTTCCGCAAGAGTATCGCATCGACGGTGAAGAGGGAATCAAAGATCCTGTAGGGCGTGTGGGCGTTCGCGTAGAATGCAATTACCACATCATCACCGGTGAAACCTCTGCCGCCAAAACCATCTTCATGGCTGTACGTCGCGCCGGCCTCGAAATCGCCGACCTGATCGTAGAGCCCGTCGCATCTGCAGCCGCTGTATTGAGCGAACCAGAGATGGAAGCAGGTGTGGCATTGGTAGACATCGGCGGTGGGACTACCGATATTTGTATTTTCGACGACGGTGCCATCCGTCATACCGCCATCATCCCCATCGGTGGCGATCGCATCACCAAAGATTTGCAAGAGGCTTTCGGCATTTTGAAAGACCAAGCCGAATTCGTCAAGGTGAATTATGGTAGCTGCTACCCCACTGAAGCGATGAAAAACGAAGTGGTTGTGGTCCCTGGCTTACCAGGTCGCGCACCCAAAGAAATTTCATTGTACGCCATCTCTCAGGTGATTCGCGCCCGTGTAGAGGACATCATCCAAAAGGTAGATTTTGAAATCGTGGTATCGGGTATTCGCAACAAACTCGCCGGCGGCATCGTACTAACTGGCGGTGGATCATCGATGAAAGACATCACCCAATTGTTCAATTATTTCATTGGATTGGAGGTGCACATAGGTTCTCCCGGACAGCGTTTGGGCAAGGGAATGATCGACGAAGTGCGCAACCCCATGTACGCAACCAGCATTGGATTGGTGTTGAAAGGCTTCGAATTGGCCCAAAAACACCAGCACTTGGAACTCAACAACGAAATCATCAACAAAGAAGAGCCTGTGGTTGCACGCGTGAGCGATCCTTTCTTGGATGAGGTTGTTGCGGAAGTACCCTTGAGTTCAACCCAAATGGATATTAGCGACACACCCGAAGGCAAAAAAGGTGGCTTTGGCATATTCACTGGTTCTTGGTTGGGAGGCAAAAACGGCCTGCTGAAAGGAATCAACGACTGGATGAAAGAGGGAGAAGATTTTCACGAGTAAGACGGATAATTGAAACAGACTATGTCAGTATTTGAACCCGCAGTCAATTCGCGAAGAGGCAACCTCATCAAAGTCATCGGTGTTGGTGGAGGCGGTAGCAATGCCGTTAACCACATGTTCCGTCATGGCATTGAAGGCGTTGACTTTTATATCTGCAATACCGATTTACAGGCTTTGCATAGCAGTCCCATTCCAAACCGACTTCAATTGGGCGCACAGCTCACCGAGGGTTTGGGTGCAGGCTCGATGCCCGATATGGGTGAAAAGGCCGCCATGGAGAACATGCAGCAAATCCGACAGATCATGGAAGACAACACCAAAATGATTTTTATCACCGCGGGCATGGGTGGTGGAACCGGAACAGGGGCCGCTCCCGTGATTGCAAAAATCGCCAAGGAACTCAGCATCCTCACCGTGGGCATCGTAACCCTACCCTTCGAGGATGAAGGACCGCAGCGAATCGGACAGGCCAATGAAGGCTTGGAAAAATTGCGTCCGCACGTCGATGCACTTTTGACAATCTGCAACGATCGCATCGTGGATATGTACGGCGATTTAACCATTACACAAGCATTCTCCAAGGCCGATGACATTTTGTGCACCGCAGCCAAAGGAATCGCTGAAATCATCACCAAACCCGGACAAATCAACGTAGACTTCATGGATGTGCAAACAGCCATGAGGGATAGCGGCAGGGCCATCATGGGAACAGGTTTTGCAACGGGCGAAAACCGTGCTGAAAACGCGGTGAGAATGGCTTTGGACAGTCCGCTGCTCGACAACACCCGAATCCGCGGTGCCCAGCATTTGTTGGTGAATTTTGCTTACGGACACAAAGAGCCCGTAATGAGTGAAATTTCCAAAGTGAAAAAATTCTTGCAAGAGGAAGCGGGACATACTGCCCACCTAAAAATGGGTATCACCAAGGACGAGAGCTTGGGCGAAGAGATTGCCATCACGGTTATCGCCACGGGTTTCGAGGTAAAAACACAGTTTGAATCCACTGTGCCACAAACCCAAGCAGCGCCGCAACCCGTCATCGCACACAACCCCTATAACCAGAATCCACCAGCAAGTAACAACGGCATGGGTTATCAGGGAAACAACAGTCCTTACGGACAAACTACCAATCCTTATGGTGTAAACCAGCAAACGGCAAGCAAGGTGGTTCAACCCAACTTGTTCAATACGCCGCCTGCACAACCTTCAGTGGTGAATCATGTTCCCAGTGCGTTTGATCAGGATTCACAAGATGAATTGGGCAAAACCGTTCATCAAAACAGTGACTGGGACCAATCAGAGGCTTTAAACCCCATCAATGTATCACCCAAGGCGTTCGAACCATCCGCCGATGAATGGAACGAAGACCCAATGTCCCAAATTTTCCGCGATACCCGCATGGAGAATGGCCGGAGGGATCGGGAATCGCTGCTCGACAACGACATTGAAATCCCAGCTTACATGCGCAGAGGAATCAATTTGGAAGCCGCGCCACCGAGCCAAAGTCAATTGGTAAGTAAAATTACCATTGGCGAAGAAGACCCAATGAATGCACGCGATTTAACGGTTAAGCCGAATCGCCATTTGCACGATAACGTGGATTGATAGCCAAAATAATCCAACAGCAAGAGAGCCATGCCTTCGGGTGTGGCTTTTTTGTTGGATGTCATGTGAAGGCGAGAATGATTATTCTTGTACTGCCTAGGCGCGATAGATCGCTGCATAAACTTTGGAGATGCTCGTGGCGCTGTAGCGATTGAGTGCAGCTTGCCTGCAATTACTTTGAATCACAGAGCGCTCCTCGGGCGAAAGTTCGATGTAAGCGGCGATTTGCTTCACCAATGCTTCCACATCCAATTTGGGTGCCAACCAACCTGTTTTGCCGGATTCGTGAACGTCAACCATCTCAGGAATCCCACCGACAGAAAAAGCAGCCACAGGCACACCACAGCTGAGACTTTCCATGATGGTGGTTGGGAGGTTCTCCTCGTGCGATGTCGTTACATATACATCGGTCTTCCAATAGGCATTACGCATCTTTTGAGCATCAGCGATGAACCCCAATGCGGTATGCGCGCAGTTGAGTCCGAGATCCCCGATGCGGTTCTCCCCAACAACCAAAGCCTCAATGTTCGTATATCCCTTAGCGACGAGTGAATTACAAAGTGTTCTGAATTCAGCAAATCCTTTGGCTGCGTTCCCCAAATTGGCGGCAGCAAACATCAATGTGAATTGTTTATCACCCGCTTTGTTATCGCGATTTATGACACCTTCAACTGATTCATGCTGTTCCGGATCTTTCCTACCCCTTTCATTGCAGGCCGGATAAAAATAATCGGTATCAATTGGGTTGGGTACAACCTGAATGCTATCGCGCAATTGGGATGTCAGCGCGCCGCTCTTCAGCGCCTGATCCTTCAACCACTTACTGGGTGTCACAAACTGTAAATGATTCCCATATGCCTTATAAATCTCCTGTTTGGCGCTGAAGACGCGGCGTGACAAATCCTCTTCCGCCGGAGACTTCAAGTAGTGACAGTTTCCACACTCCGACTGAAAATGATCACAGCCCCTTGGATGGTAACAACCACCTGTAAATGGCCACATGTCGTGACAGGTCCATACCACCCGCTTGTTCAATTTCAACAAATCCTCCAACCCTGCCAAACTGATGAAGCCTTTGTTGATCCAATGCAAATGAATCACATCTGCATCGACAATCGACTCCCATGCGGCTACATTCACGCCTGTCTTGCCATGACTAAATGCAAATCGCACCGATTTCTCGCGCTCGAACCGCAAAAAATCCAACTTTTCAAACGCATGCAAGGCAAACGCCCATTTGCTTTTCAGCCAAGTATTGGCCCAAAGAAAAAAATCGCCTTCCCCACCCTCGAAAACCCAATGTGAACTCTCTACATCCGGCAATTGATCCAGCGCGCTGCTCAACCTTTGCGCGGCCACGAACGCCCCACCGGCAGAGGAGGCATTTAAATGAACCACCTTTATGTTCTTGCGTTGTTCGCTCTGGGGTTTCATGATTGTTTTATTGAATCATTAGCGAGGCCCTCAACCTTTGTCTACGGCGTCTTCTTCGGTGCTTTTCAAACGTCTCGACAGTAAAACGGCCACAATCAAAGCCATCATCATCAAAATACCACCGCTAAAATAGGGCAGTCCGTAATAATAGTGATACAATCCACCGGCAACGATCGGACCCACTGCACGCGCCAGTGAACCCAGACTCTGCAACAGGCCCAACATTTGTCCCTGCGATTCAGCCGGCGTATTCAAACTCACCAAAGAATTGATTGCCGGCATCATCAAGCCATTACCAAAAGCCAACAGCAATATGGCGAAGGCTTGGACCAAATAAAAGGTTTGCGTATTGTCGGCCAATGGAATGATGCTCAATCCAACAGCAACTATCGGACAGCCCATCAAGAGCATTTTGCGCACGCCCCATTTCTTTTGGAACATCCCAATCAAGCCACCTTGAACAATCGCACTACAAATACCAATGAATCCGAAAATATTGCCAATACCGTATTCTGTGAGTCCGTATTTCTCCTTCCACAAGACACTGGCATTCACTTGCATCATACTAAACGCCGCGATATACAAGAAATTGATCAGGAACAATTCTCCGATCACATCAATGCGCCAAACTGTAACCAATCCTTTGAACGTCGCCGATACTTTGCGTTTCTCAACCGATTTGGTTTGTAGACTCTCTGGCAACAGGAACCAAGCCAAAATAAAATTCAGTCCGCAGAGGGCCGCGGTGAAAAATCCCACCCATTGTAGGCCGTGCTCACCCCCATGGTGATAGAGCCACCCACCGATTGGCGGACCAAATACAAAACCCAAACCAAAGGCTGCACCAATGATGCCCATGCGCTTGGCGCGATCTGCGGGCGCAGTAATATCGGCTATGTAGGCTTGTGCCGCTGATATATTGGCACTACCAAAACCCGATATCACCCGAGAAAACAGCAAAAAACTGAAGTTTGCGCTGATTCCAAAGAGGTAGTATCCGATGATGTTCACGAACACACTCATCAGTATGATGGGCCTCCGTCCAATGCGATCCGACCAAGCCCCAAAAATGGGTGCGAACAAAAACTGTATGATGGAAAAAGATCCTGCAACAACGCCCACCGCCACATCGGGATTGAATGGCATGCCAGAAGTAGCCGCCAATGTCTTTGCCAAATTGGGCAAAATGGGAATCACAATACCAAAGCCCAAAAGGTCGATGAATATGGTCAGGAACAGAATCAGTATTCTTTTGTCTTTCATTTGCTTTGTGTTTCTCTCGCTATTTTTTTGGCAATCCAACTCTCGTTCAAGGGAATCCAACCCGCGCTTCTCACAGCACCTAGGTTGGGTGCCAACATGTTCACAACGGGTGTATCGAGCTGAACTTCGCCCTGTTGAACGGCTGCTAGGAGCGAATGTTGATTAAAGATGCGAAGGTCGTTTTCAAACCGCGCCCAAATCAAGGTTCGTTGAAAAAAATCCAAACCGTTTTTTTCTTGTTGCAATTGTAGCAACTTAAATACCTTGTCGATGCTGCACCCCGAGGGTGGCTCTTTTGATTCATCCACCGCAACCACCAAAACACTGTGAAAAAGCAACCCAAATCCCGCCAGCAAATCTTTGCCATGGGCTTGCCATCCCGATACAAATTGTGACATTTCTGTTTCTAGATTGGATGCCTCCAACGGGGTCAAAACCCTTTGGGCACCAAACATCCATACGCGAGAAGCATCGGGCATTGAGGGCAAAAGGTCTTGAAAATCCTGCATGGGCGTCATCAGGACTTGAGAGAATCGTTCACTATTTCGGCAATATCAAGTACCGAAACATGGTCTTCCTTTTCGAAGTGCTTGGTACCGTCGCGCATCATGGTGTTGCAGAAGGGGCAATTGACGGCGATGATTTCTGCGCCCGTTTGAAGGGCTTCTTCGGTGCGATTCACATTGACTTCTTGGTTGCCTTTTTCGGCTTCCTTAAACATTTGTGCACCCCCAGCACCACAGCAAAATCCCGTGGTTTTGCATCGTTTCATTTCCACCAAATCGATGTCGAGCCGCTCCATAACCATGCGTGGCGCTTCATAAATGCCATTGGCACGACCAAGGTAGCAACTATCGTGATAGGTGATTTTTTTACCGCTGAACGCACCGCCTTCGATGGCCAATCGCCCATCGGACAGCAATTCGTTGATCAGTTGGGTATGGTGTACCACCTCGTAGTTTCCGCCGAGGGTGGGATATTCATTTTTGAGGGTATTGAAACAATGGGGACATGCGGTGACAATGCGTTTTACCCCATAGCCATTCATGACTTCGATGTTTTGCATAGCTTGCATTTGAAAGAGGAATTCATTGCCTGCGCGTTTTGCGGGATCACCGGTGCAGCCTTCTTCGATGCCCAAAATGGCAAACTTCACCCCTGCTTTATCGAGGATATTCGCGAATGCCCTGCTCACGCGTTGCGCACGCTCGTCGTAACTACCTGCACATCCTACCCAAAATAAAATTTCTGGTGTTTCGCCTGCGGCAATATAATCTGCCATGGTCTTTACCGATACCGTCATAGTGTTGCAATTTCGCCATTACCACCCAAAACTCTGAAACATTTATTCCACAGACGGAAAAAATAGACAGCGCCTAAAAACACGAAAGGGAGGCGCCTGCGGCGCCTCCCTTTCCATGCTTCATTTCATCAACAGCTCAATAGCCAGACCCACCCATGCCAACAACCTCCTGCACCGCACAAGCCATCAAAGGCTCTTTGGAATCGTTGCAAAGGTGCTGAAAAGGACTGGTTTTCATGAATCCCGACCCATCGGTCTCGTTCATGCTGGCCACCCAACAATCATTTATGCCTGACATCGCTGAAAAAATCGCCTCCCTCATGTCTACGCCCGCTGCCACATCCAACTCCGTCACCGATACGCCATGTTTCACCATGTAATCAAAGGCTTGGGTTGAATACGCATTGAGATAGCGCACGGTTTCATTGTCTTTCTTGTTCGATAGCGCAAATACATGCACCTTGGCAAAAAAGGCTTTGGCAAGTCTGGAAACGCGGTAAAATTTCTGTCGGGACTCTGAAGTTGAATCCAACAACATCAAAATATTCTTGGGCTCTACCCAATCCGCAGTGGGATTGAGGTAAATCACCGGGGTTTCGAATTTACTGATGCAGCCCGACATACCCCCACCGAGCATACTGCCCGATTTGGATGCCGCCGCAATCACAGTCATTTCAACCTTGAATTCTTTCGATGCTTTGGCCGTTGTTGACCAAAACTCACCTGATTTCTTAACGATTGTCAAATCTCGGTACGCACGCTTCTTGAGATCATCCACAAGGGCGTTCGTGAGTCCAGCATTTTCTGCAGTTTCTAACCACAGCAAATCTCCTTTGAACCGGCGCGCCACCGAAACAAGAGCGTCGCCAAGTGTTTTTTGATGTTGGGTACTGTCTGATGTAAATAAAATTTTTGTAGCGGTTTCTTCCATAGGCAATTGTAATTTTACACCGAATCTCATGAATACTTTCCATATTATCAAGCACTTAAGCGTCATTTAACGATTCATTTATGCACCTTTTTCCGACCTCCTTGGTTTCACGTCCATCGCGCACTGGCCTTTTACTATTTTTCTTGTCGATACTATTGCCATGGATTTCTCCCCTGCAGATCGCTGCCAAACCCACAGTTTTATTCTCCCAAAGCCCTGCACCGCAAAAACGGCCACACTATCGCGGATTGGTAGTTAGCGCGAATAACACGGTTTGGTTGAGCGGAACGCGTGGGAGTGTTTTGCGTGGAAAATTCATCAATGCCGATATAATTCAATGGGATACTTGCAAGACCCAATATCCAAGAAAAGACTTTCGCGACATCTGGGCTTTGGATGAAAACACAGCCGTAGCGATGAGCATCGCCGATAGTGCGGTCGTGATTAAAACCACGGATGGAGGCAAATCCTGGCAATTGGTTTATCATGATGAAACGCCTGGGATTTTCTTGGATGTGATTGAAATCGATTCCAAAACTGGGGTTGGAATGATACTGGGCGATCCGTTGCAGGGGCATTTCAAGAGCCTGTTCACCACAGATTATGGCAGCAGTTGGACAGAGATCCTGGCTTCGGATTGGAACGCACCGTTGGACACTCTCTCATCATTTTTTGCGGCGAGTGGCACTTCATTGTCGATCATTTCGTCGAAAGCCAACCACAAAAAGCAAAAATTTTCATTGACCGCCGGCTTCGCCGGCGGCGGCCTCAGACCCCAATTTCACTTGGTTCAAATCACATATCAACCATCAAAAAATCAACCCGCAAATATCCGTCCCAACCAAGGGCCTTCAGGCGCAATCAACGGCACCAACAATCAATCCGAAAGTCCCAAAATCAACCAAAAAAACAACCCCAAGGAAAACCCTCTAGTCAACCCCAAGGAAAACTCTGTAGTCCACTACATGGACAACTCCAAGGACAATCCTCCTCTAATAACCCCTCAGCAGCAAGCATCAAGTGCAAACGATGCTTGGAAAATTAGCAACTATCCCACCTTTGAGCTACGAATGAAAGGCGGGCCTGCTTGGGGATGCTACGGACTAACCACCTATCAAACAACTAAAGGCATTGCCGTTGGTGGCAACTATGCCCAACCCACGTTTCGCGGAGACTCCACCGGCGCGATTGCCGCATTTACCAATGACATTTTAGGCCCATGGCAAGCGTCTGCCACACCTCCATACGGATACCGTAGCGGCGTTTGTGTTAGTGCGGGCATCAACAAAGACTCCCTTTTCCAACTTTTCTTCAAAGACAAGAACAACCAATGTCAGCGTTTTTCTCAAGCCCATGGTGAACTTCCCCACACGTATTTCTACCAAACAAATCACAAAAAAGAGATTCCCATCGCCATATGCACCGGCACATCCGGAACCGATATTTCTTTCGATGGAGGAAACCATTGGCTACCCCTTTCGGAGGAACGCGGCTTTAACGCGTGTACTTGGAGTTGTAATCACCTCATTCTCGCGGGAAATCTGGGCAAAGTCCAATCGATTTCTCTTCGCGAACTTTCCAACCTGTTTCAACAGCTCAATCCACCTTCACCGAGTCGGTGAGTGAACCCTTATTTTCCGCAACCGCGTAAATCACAAACCCCTTGTTTTCAAAAACAATGGGCAAAGATGGCTTCCTTTTTCTCGCCAGTTGCTCCTTGGACAAGACCCAATAATCAATTTGATTTGCCCGCAATTTTTTGATTGCTGCATTCAATCCCAGGCCGCCCAATACAGACTCATCCATTCCCACAGTTTCTTTGCCATAATCTGTCGCAATCTTATACGTCTCTACCCCTGTAACATAGCGCATCAACCGGGGCTTGTGAAATGAAATTCGACCATCGATTGGCACCTGACCATCCACAAAATCATAAACTCCCTGGATGTCTTTTGAAAAGGCTTGATTCGTATCCAGCCTTGTATAGAAAACGGATGTCATTGTGCCCTGCACCAAAACCACTGCAGCGGCCAAACCCACAACAAACTTGACACTTTTCATACCCTCAGGAATCCAAGATTGCCTGTTCAACCAAGGAAGTCCTGCCCTTGTCCAACTTGCGCTCAACCCACCAACAAAAAAGACCATCAAAAATGGCAACAATGGAAACAAAAACCGCATTCCTTGAACCGAAGGCCAAACGATGTAAAGTCCAAAATTCAGCAACACAAACACACCCATTGCCCATTTTTCGGAATTGTGGGTTTTAAAGCCCAGAACAACCAGAACCCAGAATACCAAAACAGCCAACCACAACAAGGGATGCACCAACAACTTCAGTAGGGTCGCGAGATGCCAATATGGATAACTCCCTGCCATTTCCAAATACACCCCAAAATTGTGAACAATGGTTTTGGCATCTATTTCTTTGAGCAATTGCCAATGATTGGACCCGTTGCCTGCATCGGCATACAAAGCGAACAAACCGGCCATGGTACCCATCATCAAGGAAACCACACGGTTGTCTACGCTTTCGGTTTTTCTGTAATCCAACCATTCCCAAACAAACCAAGCCCCAATCAAGAATATACCATTGCTGCGCGTAGCAGTTGCCACAAAAACCAGCAACGACAAGGTAAGCGATTTCGAAATCCAACCCTTGAATGGCGTACCCAACGTTTGAAAAAACAATATCACCAAGCCAGCAAACCACAAATCAGAGGTCAATCGATCTGCCGCCTCCCAAATTTTCGGATGCCATGCCACCAAAACAAAAGCCAGAAAAATCTTGCCCCAATGTCCATCAAACACTCGATTCAACCACCGCAAATACGCCACCAAAACAATCAAAAACACACCATAATTGGCCCATTTCAAACAGTAGATTAAAGACAGCCCTTGAACCCCCAACAGCCCAAAGAATCGCATGAAAAAACTCAAAAATAAGGGATATCCTTGTGGGTAGAGATAGGGACCCACAAGACCGTCCGACTCATCCATGCAAAGTTTGTTTGTTGTTTGCAATGAAGGCATACCCCCATCAATCCAACATTGTGCTTGGTGAAGATACATTGCAAAATCATCGCCCCATTCGTGGCCGGCATCCATGCAAAGTCCCCCGCCAATGGTGGCAATCAACAACACAATAATCCATTGATATTTTTGTAGTTGCTGAAACATTCTCTCGCTAATGAATGATGAATTGTAATTTACAAGATTGCCCAGGCCATCAAGCCAATGTAAGCGGCAGCAATGATTGCTGAGATCAGCAACAAAAGGACTACATAACTCAACGCCTTTTTATGGTTGTATTTCACAATACAATAAATGGCGCGAAAACCATCTTTCCAGCCAATTTTCTTGCCTTCCTCAAAGGTTCTTCCGTAATAGCTGATACCCACCTCATAAATTCTCACACCGGGGATACGCGCAATTTTCGCCGTTACCTCAGGCTCGAATCCAAACCGCTTTTCTTGTAATTTCAGCGATTGAATCATCTCCGTACGGAACATTTTGTAACATGTTTCCATATCGGTCAAATTCAAATTTGTGAGCATGTTACTCAAAAATGTCAAGAATTTATTGCCGATACTATGCCAAAAGAACAAAATCCTGTGGGGCTTTCCACCCATGAAGCGACTCCCAAAAACCACATCTGCAAATCCATCCGTGATCGGCTTAAGCAATATGTTGAATTCATTGGGATCATATTCCAAATCGGCATCCTGAATCACCAGCACATCGCCGGTGGCTTTCTCAATACCCGTATGAAGCGCCGCTCCTTTTCCCTTGTTGAATGTGTGATCAAACAGCTGCAATCCCATTTCCGGGTGCTGCGCCGCATATTCACGCAAGACAGTTGATGTATTATCGGTACTGCAGTCATTCACAACAATTACTTCCTTTTGAATACCTTGAATCAATTCAACCGCCGCCACCTTGTTTAGGATGTGGTGAATGGTCTTTGCCTCGTTGTAGGCAGGAATCACGATGGAAAGTTTGCTGATACTCATGACGAATGAACAAAATTAACGGATACTCCCTGAAAAACGGATTATCGTTGCGATTTTTACTACATAGGATTTCGGCGTTGCAAAGTTCGCCAATGGAGACCATGTGATTTGGCGCATTTTGATTCGCCTCGGAACTTTGTGTTGTGAAAGAGATTGGTCTGCAGAACATATGGGCACAACAAGCCTTCTACCCCCAACATTTGAAAACGGATTCGGGCAAAGAATTACAAATCCACCATCGGGGTGATTGGAACGACCAAAATGGTCCGGATTTTCTGCATGCCCAAATTTCCATCGATGGCGTGCTCCTTTGTGGTGCGATTGAAATACATACCAAAGCCTCCGATTGGTATGCGCACCAACATCACACGGATCCCCGATACAACCAAACTGTGCTTCACGTTGTGTTTGAAAACAACAAGGATTGTCATCTCCAAAACGGCCAAGTCCTTGAGTGTTTGCAATTAAAACATCGCATCGATCAAAATAAGCTCAATGAATTCCAAAGCAACCACCCATTGCCGTGTCAACCACTGCTATCGCTTTGTGATGAAAAAGTCAAACAATCTCAACTGCAAATCGCACTAACCAAAAGAATTCATGAAAAAACCACCAAAGTGCTCAACGTCCGTCAACAACACAACGGCGACTGGTGGTTCACTGCATTGGAACTGATTTTTACTGCGTGGATGGGAAAGGCCAATCAATCTGGCAGTCAATTCATGCTGCAGCATTTTAACAAACCGTTTATTATGCGAAATCGAAACCCATTAACCCTGACTGCTTATTTGTTCGGACAAGCGGGATGGTTGATGTCTGGATCCGGAGAAATAATGGCGTTAGACAATGATCAAACGCCCGAAATAGCACTCGATGATTACCACAGAGATTTGATGGATCGCTACGCCTATTTACAACTCAAACATGGCTTCGTACCCAGTAATCCGCTTTGGAACACAAAGCAAATCAGACCGAGTGCATTTCCCCAAATTAGAATGGCTCAATTTTCCGAATGGCTCATCCGTTGCGATGCTGATTTACATGTGCTTTTTGAACCACCCAATGTCCAATTGCGCTTTTGGATTGATCATTTCTCATCCACCGCTTCCGATTATTGGTCGGATCACTTTTCACTCGGCAAAATGAGTGCCCACCATGCCACCCAGAATGGAAGGGAACATGCATTACAAGTGATCACCAATGGTTTTATTCCCTTCTTGTTTGCCTATGGTCTTGAGTCGCACAAACCCCAGCATTCCTCATTGGCGATGGAATTGTTGGCGCAACTTCCTGCAGAAAACAACCGTATCACCAAGCAGTTAGATTGCCTAGGTATTAAAAACATTTCTACCAAAATGAGTCAGTCACTCATTGGACAACACCACCAGTATTGCTCAGAGAAAAAATGTAAGGACTGCGGTATCGGACAACACATATTAAACTTGCCATTCATGGGCAGCAGCCCTTAACTTTGTGATACCGATTCATGAAAACAGATGTATTGATTATTGGCGGGGGTATCGTTGGACTTTCAACGGGATACCAACTACTCCAATTGAATGAGAATTTGAATGTGACCATTTTGGAGAAGGAAGACCGCGTGGCCAAGCACCAAACTGGAAACAACAGCGGCGTGATCCACTCTGGTATTTACTACAAGCCTGGCAGTTTGAAAGCACAAAACTGTTTGCGTGGATACGACATGCTTTTGGATTTTTGTAAATCTGAGAATATCGATTACGAACTCTGCGGAAAGGTTATCGTTGCCATCAAACCGGAAGAAATTGCCGGATTAGAAGCACTCTATCAGCGCGGTATCCAAAATGGACTTTCGGGACTGCGATTCTTGAGTCAAGAAGAAATCAAACAATACGAACCGCATTGCAGTGGCATCAAGGGTGTATTTGTACCCCAAACCGGTATCGTTGATTACAAAGCCGTTGCGGCAAAATTGGCGGAGAAAATTGAGGCGCATCCCAACGGACAGATTCTAACGTCGGTAAAAATAGAAGCCATTGTTCCTGCACAAAATGGGGCTGTGATCCACACCACGACAGCGCGCTACGAAGCAACAATGGTCATTAACTGTGCAGGTTTGTATTGCGACAAAGTGGCAGCGATGGCGGGGGAGAAACTAAACATGAAAATCATCCCTTTCCGTGGGGAGTATTACAGCATCAAACCAGAGAAAGCCCACTTGGTGAAAAATTTGATCTATCCTGTGCCCGATCCCAACTTCCCTTTCTTGGGCGTGCATTTCACGCGCAGAATTAGCGGCGAAATTGAAGCAGGACCAAATGCCGTATTCGCTTTCCAACGGGAAGGCTACAAGAAAACCGATTTCAAGTGGAGCGAATTTTGGGAGAGCATTTCTTTTGGCGGATTCCGCAAGGTGGCAAGCAAGTACTGGAAGACTGGATTGGGGGAATATCACAGATCATTCTTTAAACCTGCATTTGTCAAAGCATTACAGCAATTGGTTCCTGCCATACAAGAAGACGACTTGGAGCCCGCTGGGGCTGGTGTTCGCGCTCAGGCTTGCGATAAAGACGGCGGATTGATCGATGATTTCTACATTCAAGAAAGCACCGCATTTATCCATGTCTTGAATGCACCGAGTCCGGCCGCAACAAGTTCTCTTTCCATTGGATTAGAGGTTGCTGAACGCGCCTTGAAAAAATTGGCTGAATTTTCTGCGTGAACAAAGAGCAACTCATACCCGTATTGCGGAAATACTTACCTGCTGGGAGTGAGTTGTATGCAGCCGATTTAATGGAAAAGCATAAAATCCAGCTTCGCATCAAAAACCCCCGATTAACCAAACTTGGCGATTACCGTCCCCCAACCGCGGACAATAGCCATCGGATATCCATCAACCGCGATTTAAACCCGTTCGCGTTCCTCATTACTTTCATGCACGAGGTTGCGCATCTATTGAATTTTGAGAAATCGGGTCCACGGGTACCACCCCACGGCGTTGAATGGAAACGCGAATTCCAATTGGTCAGTTCGCCCATTGTGCAACAGAATTTCTTACCCACAGATGTTCACTCAGCGCTCAACAAATACCTCAAAAACCCCAAAGCCAGCAGTTGCACCGATGCTCAGTTGGTGAGAACACTGAGGAAATACGATGAAGGTTCGGAATGGGTTCTGGTGGAGGAAATCCCGATGGGATTGGTGTTTGAAACGCAAGACGGACGACAATTCAAGAAAATGGAGAAAATGCGCACGCGATTTCGTTGTACGGAACAACAAACAGGGAAAATCTATTTGGTTCCTGGATTGATGCAGTGCAAACCCGTATTAAATCAGTAATTTGCACTTTTTCTCATGCACAACCACAGTCACAGCGCGCCACAGCACAACATGGGTCCCCGTTTCTTGGCGGGCATAGTACTCAACTTTGTATTTGTCGTTGTAGAATTTGGTTATGGTGTAAAAATCAACAGCTTATCCCTTTTGGCAGATGCGTGGCACAACTTGGGCGATGTAGCCGGACTGATCATTAGTTTGTTTGCTTTCAAAATGGCTGCCAAGCAACCCACAAAGGAATACACTTATGGATTTTCAAAGGCCACCATTCTGGCATCATTGGCAAACTGTGTATTGTTGTTCATCGCCATAAGTTCGATGGGACATGAAGCGTATACCCGATTCATCGATCCCCAACCCACATCGGGAAGCGTTGTGAGTTGGGTTGCAGGGGTTGGTGTGATTATTAATACGGCCACAGCACTATTATTCATGAGCAATAACGAACTCAACTCGCGGGCGGCTTACTTGCACATGGCGGCAGATGCCGGAGTGAGTCTTGCTGTCTTAATTGGGGGCTTACTCATTAGCTATACGGGCGTTGCGATGATCGACCCGATTCTAGGCATACTGGTATGTATGGTCATATTGGTTGGTACGCTGAATTTATTTCGACAAAGTTTGCGGTTAAGTTTGGATGGTGTGCCTGAAGGAATCGACATCGCATTGGTTGAATCAAGAATCCTGAGCATCCCAGGAGTAAGCGCTGTAGATCATCTCCACATTTGGGCGCTGAGCACAACGCGCAATGCCATGACCGCCCATTTGATGTTGGAAAACAAACTGAGTGCAGAAGACCAAGAGGCGATCAAGGAGAGGGTACGACATGAAATCGAGCACGAAAATGTGCATCATTGCATCCTAGAGACTAGTTCGGTCTAGAGGACTATCCCTCCTTAAAACGGAGAAATAAAATCTTCTCCCCATGCGAGGGTTGAAGAAACCACCGTGAATTATTTTCGGATTACAAACCCAATACGCGTTCTTCCGGCTTCTTGCCATCGAACATCATCTCTGGATTCTCAAGCAACTGCTTCACTCGAACCAAGAAACTCACGCTCTCACGTCCGTCAATGATTCTGTGATCATAGCTCAGTGCCAAATACATCATGGGGCGAATCACAATTTGCCCGTTCTCAACCACAGGACGCTCAACAATGTTATGCATTCCCAAAATCCCACTTTGTGGCGCGTTGATGATGGGCGTACTCATCATCGAACCAAAAACCCCACCATTGGTGATGGTAAATGTACCGCCGGTCATTTCATCAAGGCCCAATTTGTTGTCGCGGGCACGGGTGGCCAGACGTTTAACTTCTTTTTCGATTTCATCCAACGACAATTTTTCGGCGTTCCGAATCACGGGCACAACCAATCCCTTGGGAGCACTCACGGCGATGGAAACATCACAATAATCGTGGTAGATAATTTCATCCCCATCGATGCTCGCATTCACCGCCTTCCACTCTGTAAGGGCGATGCAACAAGCGCGGGTAAAGAAGCTCATGAAACCCAGACCTACGCCATGGGTTTCTTCAAATTTCTTTTTGTATTGGGCACGCAAATCCATGATGGGCTTCATGTTCACCTCATTGAAAGTGGTGAGCATGGCTGTTTCATTTTTCACGGCCACAAGTCTGCGACTCACAGTTTTGCGCAGGTTCGACATTTTTTCACGACGCTCCGCACGGGCCCCAACAGCGGATTGAACAGCAACGCCACCCATGGCCACGATGGCTTCCAGGGCATCAACTTTGGTTACACGTCCGCCAGCACCGGTACCTTTCACTTGACTTGGCGAAATATTGTATTGTTGCAACAATTGGGCTGCTACGGGAGAAACCAATGACCAATCCACGTCCGCATTGTGGGCTTGAGTCCCAGCTGTGGCTGGTGTTTCTTTGGTGGTTTCAGTTTTGCTTTCTACAGCTTTAGTAGGCGCAGCTTCGGCGACAGGTTGAGCGGCTTTTGCTTCTGTTTTAGGAGCAGCGCTCGCAGGTCGTTCCGCATCCGTATTGATCACGGCAATAACGGTATTGATGGCAATGGTGTCACCGATGTTACCAATAAGCTTTTCAATAACCCCTGCTTTTTCAGCGTTTACTTCAAAGGTGGCTTTGTCGCTTTCGAATTCTGCCAAGGGGGCATCCATGTCTACCCATTCACCTTCTTTTACTAGCCAATTGGCGATGGTTACTTCACTGACTGATTCGCCCGGTGCGGGCACTTTGATTTCGATTGCCATGCGGTTATTGCGTTTTGCCCAACAAAGTTAGGGGTTTAATTGATTGATTTCAATTCTGGAACGTATTACATAGCAAAATCAACCCTTTAAAACAATCTCAAAACACACTAATCTTTGACTAGATCCGACTAATGAAAAGATTATATGATTCGCTCGCTTGCCAAACTTTAACTACATAATCGTCAAAATTTTCAGCCAATGTGTCCTCTGCTTCCATCAAATGTCTCACGTAGAACTGCTTATTAAATATTAATGGTTGTGACTTTGCTGCCAACATTAAATTCGGATCCAACCGCTTGTTTTTATCACCCATCACTCCGCCAAAAAAAGCCACAAAATCCCTGTCTGAAATCACCCGTTCAAACCCTTCCAAATCCCCTGCAATTCGCTCCCTGATCTTCTGGAGTTCATCCCTTTCTGGCAGATATACCCCAGAATAAATGGAGCATAATTCGGGCCCAAACTCAATATACATGCCTCCTGCCGACATTTCCTTGCGACCGCCAATTTGTATGGCAGCGGAGCAATGCAGTTTGTAAGGCGATTTGTCCCTGGCAAACCGCACATCCTTGTTGATTCGAAAAATGCAATCCTTGGGAATCAAACTTGAAAATCTTGCATCCACAGCAGACACTTTGACCAACACCGATTCCACAAAATCATGAAACCTAGCCTTTACTTCTTTCTCATACTCCCCACGGTGTGCATCAAACCATGTCTTGTTGTTGTTGGCCGACAATCCAATAAAAAATTCATAATACGCTTCCGTTAAACCCATCGTACAAATATCATCGCATAATTTGAACAAACCCGCGGTGCTCTTCACCGGTTTTATTGTGCTTCATGTGATAAAAATAGATTCCAACGGGCAAGTCTAACCCTTGATTGTCCCTCCCATTCCATGTATTGTTGTAAGCACCAATGGAATACACCAATTCCCCTGCGCGATTGTAGATATTCACGCTCCGCTGTCCGTATTCAAACAACTCGTACAAATCCCAAAAGTCGTTGTCCCCATCGCCGTTCGGTGTGATGATATTCGGAATACGAACCAGCTCAGGATCAACCACCCGCACCCACATCGAATCGCGGAACAAACAACCAAAGCTATCCAACGCGAGCAAATGATACTGAATGCTATCCGTGGGCCTCACCTTCACACTCCAAAGCGTGTCGCTACCCATCATGAACGTCTTCGGCGACCAACGCCATTGCTGTCCGTTCGCTGCATACAACCTCGCCATGCTTCCGCGCGCAATCACTGTATCCTTGAGCGGCTTCATGGGCGATACAAATTCATTGACAAACAGGAACAAAGAGTCTTTACAACCTTGGGCATCCACAGCGCGAAGGATATACTTCCCCTTTCCCAACCCCGATGCTTTTGCCGATGTTTGCTTGGCAGGGTCATCCCACACATAGCTCAATGGCGCAAATCCCCCTGTGCCATTCACTTCCAAGAAACCATAGGTTGCACCGGCACAAATCACCGAGTCATGTGCACCCAACGACAGTTGAATCTTCGCAGAGGCCACCACAACACCAATTGTATCGACAAAAGGAATGGAACAGCCATCCTCCACCAACAAGGTGTATATTTTGCTTGCGACAGGGTTATCAGTTACAGCCGTTTGTGTGGTTGCCACCCTATCCAATTTCCAAGTTAGGGTTGAGGTTCTTCCCCCACTGGCCGACATCAAAACATCCGTGGCATCGCCAAAACACAAGATTGTATCGCTCAGCGCTATGCTGCCCGACAATGGAGATCGACGCGTTACGGCAAACTGAATGGTATCGTTTTCCACCGTACAGCCATCTTCCACATGCACCCGATAGGTGGTTGTTCCGATGGCCACGGGATTGACGGTCACATTGTTTCCGTTGAGCGATGCGCTGTCCCAAACGATTTTGCGGGTTGGGGCGTACCCTCCTGTATCCAACAACTGAACCGAATAGGTTTGTCCGTGACAAAGGGTGGTATCCGCCACAGGACTCAAATACAAAGGATTCCGCACGGTCACCAATACTGAATCCAAGACATTGGGCGAACATCCTTCGCTGCCCTCCACGTAATATTTTGTTGTTACTGATGGGAAAACGTTGATTGAGCCTGCTTTCACGCCATTGCTCCATGACAGGGTGTAAGCGCCACCGCCGTGCAATCGATTTCCGCCGTAGATGGTTGCCAACAAATCAACATGCTGACCTATGCAAACGGTTGTATCGTTCGATACCCCCATAATCAATGGCAAATAGGTATCCAATCGCATGGAGTCTTTTGCAGTTAGAATTGAACAACCATCAGATACAGTGACAGAAACCTGCACGGTATCTGTTAGAACGATGTTTGCCAATGCCGATGTTCCAAGTCCGTTCGACCACTGATAGGTATACCCCGCGGTATCTCCACCCGTTGCTTTTGCGGTAAGATACATGGTTTGTCCGATACACACTGCAGTATCCGATTGAACAATTTTTACGGCCAACGGGGGCTTCACATACACTGTTTTTGACACTGTGGTGGGGTTGATTGCACAGCCATCCCACACGGCCACTGAATATTGCTGGGTTGCTGCGGGCGTCACCAATTTGGCATTCCCTCCGCCGGCCAGGCCAGGGCCTGTCCAGCTATAGGAATAGCCTGTGTTGCGGCCGCCTGCGGCGGCCGCAACCAACTGCACGGCCCGACCCGAACAGATCACTGTATCCTTACCCAAACTCGCCACCACCGGCTTAAATACACCCTCATATTCCACCTTGAAACCTTTCCCCTCTACCATCGGATCCGAATACTGAATAAAAATCAAACGATCCGCCTTCTCCGCCCTCCAAACACCACCAAATGGCAACACATTGCCTGTAAAACGCCCCAACCTGTTCGCGCCCACAACACTGTTCTTGTATACCACCACCGAATCATATCCATTCTCGTAATCCAACACCCTAAACCGATATCGAACACTGTCCGCACCCGGCAATTTCAAATCAAATCGCACCAATTTGTTCGCACCGTAATTGCCCTCACCCCCGTCGTCGTATACAAAACCCCGACAGCCAACGGCACTGTCATTCCCCGACTTCGGCAACAAAAAGGCCTTACAGATATCGTAGGTACTGTCGATCTTTACGTATTGCACCTTTGTCACAGAATCCTTGAACCCCTTGAAACAGGACTCCACCACCAACTTTACATTGTATTTTCCATAAGCGCCATACACATTGGAAGGGTTGGTCGTCAAACTGCTGTTTCCATCTCCAAACGACCACAAACTGCTCTTGAAATTCTCAGATCGATTCAAAAATTTCATCGCCACACCCGACTTGCACGATAGCGTATCGCCCGTAAAATCTGCCTTTACATAGCCCGAATCATATTTGTTCCCCACGCCACACACCCACCACGCATTGGTTACTTGAATCACCTCGTTGCTGCATTGACCGTATAAATCCGCAGCCGACATTATACTAAAAGTCCGTGCATCTGCATATTGGGCACTGCTCGTCAAATAAACACTCAAATTCCGATACGCAATCTTCCCCGCCTTCGTCAGTCCAAGTGAACCGATGTTGAAAGCCCATCCCTTCTCATTCGTCCCTGATGCGCCCTGAACCAATAGATAGTACCAGTAATTCTGAACACCACTGTTGTAATGAACACCCCCATTGTCCCCCGTGCCGGTATACCACTTATTGCCTTTATAAAACTTTGGCTGATTGTATCCGGTGGCACTGGGATCTGCCATATTGCGGATACCATTACCACTGGGCGTGATATCCTCACCAATCTTCCAATTCCACTGCGTGGGTCTTGCCCAAATCTCAATGGACTGCCCAAAGACATCGCTAAAACTCTCATTCAACGCCCCGCTCTCGTAGGAATAGACCAATGCCGCGGTATTGGTCGTTACCGCATGGGCGATTTCATGTCCGCATACATCCAATGCTGTCAGCGGAGTAAAGGTGGTTCCATCGCCATCCCCATAGGTCATCACACTACCATTCCAAAATGCATTGTTGTAATTGCTGCTGTAGTGAATGTAGCTCAAAATCTTTGCCCCATTGTTGTCGAAACTATTTCTACCATGCTCACCATTGAAATAATCATAGGTCATTTCCGCACCCCAATGGGCATCGGTTGCTACCTCGTCCTTCGCGGCATTCACATTGTTCCAAGTCTTATCCGCATCTGTGAAATCAACCGCCGACGAATAATTTGTGCCTTTCTTCATGTCGTAGGTTTCAATTCCCTTTCCCCGACCCGATTCACGCAAACGGTACGATGTGGCCGATAAACTATCCACCGTGATGGTTTTCGTTCCGCTGTATTTCGTTACTGCTGTGGCTTTGACATCGGTATGTAAAATCAAATCGCTGCTGGCCAAAATTTCACCGGTTTCCGCATCCACCCAAATCGATTTGCCCGCCAAAGGTTCACTGGCCAACACATCAAATCGATATCCCAAGCGATGATTGCCTGCGAGATTGAAGTCTTTCGGACAGTAACTCAGCGTTCCCATCGGATAATAGCTGGTATCCTCCACGCCGGTCGCCAGTTGCAATGCTTTGTTTTGTTGCGGATCTTGCCAATAATATTTTTCTGCTGGTAAAAATTGCAACGCGCGTTCCCTCGCTTGGTCCACATTCAGGATCACTTTACCCGAAAACTGATTTTCTGAAACAAAATCACCATTCAAAGAGACCAATTTGCCTTGTTTTGTGTGCAAAATCCCCATGGAAAGATGGGCTGCCACGCCATTGAATTCATGTCGAACGCGGTAGTGGGTCATGCCCAATTCATCATCCAGTGCACTGTATATGACCCAGCGGGAATCCGCGCTGTACTTTCCCAATTTTTGAACCACAGCCGACCAACTTTCCAATTCAGGCTTTGATTCCTCAGCAAAAATCACCAGCTGGGGATTCTTCAGTACGGGATGTGCGTGCTGTCCGGCTTGTGGCACCTGAGCCCGTAAAAATGGCATCGCCAAAAAGGTCAACAGCAAGACCATCAATCGAAAAACGGATTTCACCATGATGCCAAATCTACAAAACTTTATTGTGAAATGGATAAACCGAACCGCCAAACCCAACAGCATTGCAGAAAAACCATACCCTGATTCGTTGCCCAAGCACAAGAAATTACCCATCAATTTCGGATTCCGTTTATTTATATTTTTTCTAAATTATGGGTATTTTTCAATTTTTAGATGTTGTCTAATTGACAATTACATAAATTGCGACGCGCTAGGCTCAACCTAGTTAAAAAACGAATAGAACACTTGTTGAATCGATGAAAAAACACCTACTCTTGCTCGGTTTGACCGCCGCAACCCTGGGCCATATGAATGCCCAAAGCGCGACGAACGCTGAACCAAAATCCACCCAAGACAGCATCGAGAAGCCCATGGAAGAAGCGGTTGTCATAGGATATGCAACTGCCAAGAAAAAAGACCTCACGGGCTCCATCGCATCCATCAAAGGCGCTGAGATCATGCAACAACCGGTGCTCACTGCCTCACAAGCGCTTCAATCCAAAATGGCCGGCGTGCAAATCACCAATTCCGGTGCGCCCGGCTCAGCACCCAACGTAAGAATTCGTGGAACGGGCTCCGTGATCGGAGGCGCAGAACCCCTTTACGTGGTGGATGGTATTATCACCGACGATATCAGAAACATCAACACCGCCGACATCCTTACCATTGATGTGCTCAAAGACGCATCGTCTACCGCGATTTATGGGGTACGTGCAGCCAATGGGGTTATTCTCATTACCACAAAACGCGGAGGCATGGGCAAGCCCAAACTCAACTACGATGGCTATGCGGGTGTAAAAATGATGTCGAACAAAATCGCCATGGCCCGACCCGGCACATTCTCCAAATACTCCAATGAAGCCGCTGGGACATTCGCCGTATTGCCATCCGACATAACGGGCGAAACCAATTGGTACGACGCCATCACACGGCCGGGGAACATGAACAACCACAACCTCAGTATTTCTGGGGGGACCGAAGCTACATCCTACCTGTTCTCCGTGAATTACTACAATGAAAACGGGATTCTAAACGACAATAGCTATGAGCGTGTATCGATTCGTTCAAACAATGAATATCGGGTATCCGACAAACTAAAATTCGGCAACAACATCGGACTTACACGCTGGAATTCGAACAACAAACCCTTTAGCCTGTTTACTGATGCCTACAACGCCGCCCCAATTTACAACGCCAAAAACCCCGATGGAACCTATGGCTTCACCCCGCTGAGCGATGTGGGCAACCCGCTGGCGAAATTGGAATACACCGACGACAAAACCTGGGGCAACCGATTCATGGGCAATTTCTACGGCGATGTAAAACTCAAAAAGAATTTGGCCTTCAGAAGTTCGTTTGGGATGGACTACGACAACAGTCGTGGTGCGAATTACCAACAGAAATATCGGGTGTCAGCTACCCAACGCTATGATACCACCACCCTCACCCAGAGTGAAATGGAAAAGTATCGCTGGATTTGGGACAATACCCTCACCTATACCCCCACCCTGAAAAAAGGCCATGGCCTTCAGGTTCTTGCCGGACATACCGCAGAACGATACGACGGCTTTGAACAATCCTTCAAACTCGATGGCGTGCCCTTCGCACAGCAATATCGATACCTCAATACCGGTCGCGACCCCATCCAAGGAATCATCAACTACCAACGTCCGATCGCCGATTACGGTCGCCGCGAATCCTACCTCGGCCGCGTGAGCTACAATTACGAAGGCAAATATTTATTGAACGCCTCTTTCCGAAGGGATGGTTCATCCAAATTCCCTGTACAAAACCGTTGGGGAAACTTCCCATCCGTGGGTCTGGGTTGGATGGTTAGCAACGAGAATTTCATGAAAAATGTGCGCAGCATCAACATGCTGAAAGTGCGCGGAAGTTGGGGACGTGTAGGCAATGACCGCATCAACCCCTCTGAATTTGTGACCTTGCTGAGCACCGGCTTGAGCGCTGTTTTTGGCAACCAAATTGTGATGGGTTCTACCATCGCAGAAATCAAAGACCCCAACCTCAAATGGGAAACCACCGAGGAGATTGATTTGGGGGTGGATTTCGAGGCGATGAACGGACACATTTCTGGCGTCATCGATTTTTACAACAAAAAGACTTTGGGCGCTTTGTTCAACATCCCATTACCCGGCGGTTTGGGCGATAACAACAACTCCATGCTCACCAACGCAGCCGATATCCTCAACCGTGGTTTGGAGGTTTCCTTGCGATACAACAAGAACAGCAAAGGCAAATTCAATTATAGCATCGGTGCCAACGCTACCTTCAATAAAAATGAGGTGCTCGGACTGGGCAACGGCCTGCCCACCAACTTTGGCAGCCTGAGAAACGGAGAATTTGCAACGCGGGTAGCGGCAGGACAACCCATCGGCAGTTTCTGGGTATACGAGACCAATGGCATCTTCCAAAACGAAGCGGAAATCGATGCAGCACCCCACTTTTTGGGCGCTCAACCTGGCGATTTCAAGGTCGTGGACCAAAATGGCGATGGCAAACTCAATGACCTAGATCGCATTTATGTGGGTTCTTACCAACCCAAATGCTACATGGGAATCAACGGCAATTTCAAATACAAACAGTGGGATTTAAACCTCGACATCTTGGGCAACTTTGGCAACAAAGTATTCAACGGAAAAAGAACCGTGCGATATGGTGGCAATTACAACATTGAGAAAGCCGTGGCCGATGCCCGCTGGACCCCCACCAACCAAAGCAACACCAACCCACGCGCGTTCAACGGCGTTCCAAAACCCACCGATTATTTCGTGGAAAGCGGCAGCTTCATGCGCTTGAATAACTTCACATTGGGCTACAACTTGCCAGCCCGCATCGCCAAGAAATCCAAAGTACAAGGATATCGCTTCTTCCTAACAGCGCAGAATGCCTTCACTTGGAAAAAATTCAGTGGCTTCAGTGCTGAATTGCCAGGCGGTCCGGCCGAAGCAGGCATAGAACTGGACATCTACCCAACCTCTTCTACTTTCTTAACTGGTTTGTCAATTCAATTCTAACCCCATGAAATTCCAACGCAATAATACCCCATTGAAAACAGCGAAAACCCTGGCCATCGGCACTTTGGCCTTCGCCTCGTTGGGCATCGCATTGAGCGGATGTCGCAAAAGTTTCCTGGATGAAACCCCTCGGGTACAAACCCCCGACGATTATTTTAATTCTACTTCCAACGCGGCACAAGAACTCGTGACTGCCGTTTATAGCAAGCTTTACGATTGGCAACAGCACAGCTTCTCTTGGTTGGGCATGACATCCATCGCATCGGATGAAGGCGAAAAAGGCAGTGATCCTGGAGATACCGGGTCTGACAAAGATCAGTTCGACAAACTGAGTTGGAGTCCCACATCCATCAGCTTCGGCGAAGTATGGGAATCAAATTTCGAGGGCATCGCCCGGGCAAACAAGGCGATTGACATTTTGCCAACCTTGGACATCAACAGCAGTTTGCGCGACCGTTTGATGGGTGAGTCTCGCTTCTTGCGGGCTTACTTCTATTGGAACTTGGTACGGAGTTTTGGCGGGGTTCCCATGATTCCTCAGGTTCCCAAGACCGCCGCAGAAATTGAAGCATTGAACTATCGGGCCACAGCAGACCAAATCTACGATTTTATTGATGCTGATTTGGAATTTGCAGCCACCGTTTTGCCGTCCTCCTACCTTTCAGATCAAGCCGGCCGTGTAACTTCTGGTGCGGCAAAAGCCCTATTGGCCAAATCATCGCTATACCGAAAACGCTATGGAAAAGCAGAATCTTTGAGTGCCGAAATTATCGCCAGCAGTAGCTACGCGTTGTACGCCGATTACAGCAAATTATTCCGTGAAACCGGTGAGTTTTGTAGTGAATCCATATGGGAGGTGAACTGCAAAGGATCGGCACCAGCCAAAGCCATTGAAGGGTATTTCGTGGTTCAAGCACCCCGCGGTGTAGGTGGATTGGGTTGGGGATTCAATACGCCTACCCAAACGCTTGTGGATGCTTTCGAACCGGGGGATCTCCGCAAAGGCGCGACCTATTTCTCTCGGGGCGATGTTTTGTGGGATGGATACGAGTGCAATACTTTGGCTCCCAATGCCCGATACAACTACAAAAGTTACGTGTCTAAAACCATGGAAAGTTGGGGCAAAGACGATTGGTTTGCCAACAAAAACATGCGCATTTTGCGATATGCTGATGTGTTGTTAATCCATGCCGAAGCCGCAAACGAAAATGGCAAAACCGCCGACGCATTGAAATCGCTGAACTTGGTGAGAAACCGGGCAGGTTTGGCCAACAGCACCGCAACCTCCCAGGCCGAAATTCGCGATGCCATTTGGAAAGAACGCTTTGTGGAACTGGCGATGGAACACGATCGCGTGTTTGATTTACGTCGACAAGGCAGAGCCGGCACTGTGATGCGCGCCCATGGCAAAAACTATATTGATGGGGTACACGATTTGTACCCAATTCCTCAAAGACAAATTGATTTATCGGGTGGTAAAATGACCCAAAACCCTGGCTACTAAAATAATAAAAAACCTAATCTCATACATTATGAAAAAAATCAAATTATTCCCATTGGCAGTGCTTTTCGCAGCTGCTGCCCTGACATTCACAGTGAGTTCTTGTGGCGAAGAAACGCCCGACGACAACAACAACACCGGTGGTTACACGGCTTCTGACGAAGTGGCTGCAGCCAACTTGGTCGCAAAGTTTTCATTTGAAAACAACGTCGATGATGCCAAAGGAAACATCACAGGCGGTACAGCATCTGGAACCAGCTTTGTAGCGGGTGCAAAAGGACAGGCTTGGAAAGGCGCAAGCAACGGGTACGTATTGTACACCGGCGTGAGTTCTGCCATCAGCGGCTTGAAATCAGTAACCGTTTCTTCTTGGGTAAAAACCACCGCTCACACCGATGGTGCTGAGTCTTGGTTCCAATTGTTGAACGATTCTAACTGGATCGGTAACATGTTCATCTTGCAAGAGTCAGGCACTGCGGGCAACGATTCTACCCGCATCAAGTTCACCGTGAACAACTGGAATGCTACCGCTTGGAAAGAGCAGTGGACAGACTTGGGCGGTCCTAACCGCATCGTGATCGGTAACGACGCTTGGCACCATGTAGTATGTTCTTACGATGCAGCAACATCGAAAGTAGCTGTTTACATCGATGGCAACAAAATGAACTACCCTGCCAGCGTAACCGACAAATACCAGGACGATCCCACCAAAGGCGGTGCTCCATTGGGCAACTTGGCCTTCAAAAACGCCACCAAATTTGTTTTCGGTTGCTACAAGCAAAGCTTGCCCGGCGGCACTCCCGACGCTTGGATGAAGAACTATGATGGTGGTTTGGACGAGTTCCGTATCTACAGCAAAGCGTTGGCTGATGCCGATGTGAAAGCGTTGTACGACTTGGAAAAAGCCGGTAAATAATTCCCTTTTACTCTTTTTGATGTGCGGGCCCATTCAATCCTTGAATGGGCCCGCCTTTTTTTAGAAAAAAATCGCCCCGTAACACCCATAAAACAGCGGAGATTTCGTAATTTGGACTCTTTGAAAACCATGGCATTCATCCGTCGCTCCGCACCCCTCATTTTCGCACTTTGCACAGTGATTTTCACCGCGTCCTGCGAAGAAGAAACCCCACCACCTGCGGCCAAACCCAACGGCATCATGCTTACGGTGTTTCACATCAACGACGCACCCACCAGCGGAAAATCCAATGGCATCCCCCTCAATTCCACCTTCACCCTGTATTTTTCCAACGCCCTCGACACCAATTCTGCCAAAGAACAAATCGCGGTGAAAGAAAAAGGATACGATCCCATCGCCCTGAATTATAAATTCTTCCAAGGCGATAGTGCCGTAAAACTCATCCCAAAAAACAACCTCAAACCCGGAATGGGTTACGTGGTTGCCGTCAATGCCGCCCTCAAATCCAAGGTGGGTACCACCACCGGATCCTACGTGGCTGTATCGGTTGGAAGCATGATGGATACCACCGATAAATTCCCGCGGATTTCGGATGAGGCACTGCTCGACAGTATTCAATACAATACCTTTCAATATTTTTGGAAATACGGACATCCCAATTCCGGCCTTGCCCGCGAGCGCAACACCTCCGGCGATTTGGTTACCTCCGGTGGCTCAGGCATGGGGATCATGGCCATCATCGCCGGCATCAACCGCGGATTTGTTACCCGCGCAGAAGGACTTGCCCGCATCCAAAAAATGGCCTCCTTCCTCAAAAATACCGCCCAAACTTTTCACGGGGCCTATTCCCACTGGCTGGATGGAAACACCGGAAAAGTCATTCCTTTTTCCAGCGACGACAACGGCGGAGACCTGGTGGAAACTTCCTACCTCATACAAGGGTTGCTTACAGCTCGCGCTTATTTTGATCAATCTACCGCAGCAGAAACCCAACTCCGTGCCGACGCCACCAGCATCTGGGAGAAAGTAGAATGGGATTGGTATACCAAAGGAAACAGCGGCTCTCTATACTGGCATTGGAGCCCCTCTTTGGGATGGAAAATGAACATGACCGTTCGCGGTTGGAACGAGTGCCTCATCACCTATGTTTTGGCAGCAAGCAGTCCCACCCACCCCATCGACCTCGCCACCTACCAAAAAGGTTGGGCCAGCAACGGCGCGATGAAAAATGGCAATAGTTACTACGGATTCCAGTTGCCCTTGGGCGAAAGTTTGGGCGGACCGCTCTTCTTCTCGCATTACAGCTTTTTGGGACTTGACCCACGCGGACTCTCCGATGCCTATGCAAATTACGAAACCCAAACCACCAACCACAGCAAAATCAACCACGCCTACTGCAAAGCCAATCCGCGACAGCATTACGGCTACTCCGATCAGTGTTGGGGCTTGACCGCGTCCGACAACAACTCAGGCTACAGCGCACATTCACCCAACAACGACCTCGGCGTAATTTCTCCCACCGCCGCACTGAGTTCCATGCCATATACGCCAACCGAATCGATGAAAGCCGCCCGCTATTTCTATTATAAACTGGGCGATAAAATTTGGAGGAATCAGGGCTTCACCGATGCCTTCAACCTAAACGTGGGTTGGTTTGCGACTTCTTTCCTGGCCATTGACCAAGGTCCGATCGTTGTCATGATCGAGAATTACCGAACCCAATTGCTTTGGAAAACCTTCACCTCGGATAGTGAAGTAAAAGCTGGTCTCAAAAAACTCCAATTCACTGCGCCTTACTTGTAATTTTTGCGATGGCCCAAACCCATTATAAACACAGATTCAGCCCCTCCACCCCCAAACTTCTTCTGTGGGGATTGGTGGTCATACCCCTGCTCAGTTGGACTGCATCAACACACGCGGAAGCGTCTCAACCCATGTCTACCCTAGAAAATCTCGCAGAGACAACCAACACTTTGGGGAACGCATCCAACCAATCAAACAATCCCTCCCAAGACAGCATCTTGATGGATTCTGTCCAAAAGCAAACCATCAAATACTTCTGGGATTTCGCCCACCCTACCTCTGGATTGGCCCGAGAGCGGAGTAATATCGCCTATGACTACGGCAATGAAGTGGTGACCACCGGGGGTTCTGGCATGGGTTTCATGGCCCTCATCGTGGGGGTAGAACGCGGTTGGCTGAAGCGCGAAGACGTAGTCAATCACCTGCTGAAATCCGTCAAATTCTTGGCCAAAGCCGACCACTACCATGGCATTTTCCCCCACTGGCTCAATGGCGAAACGGGCAAAACCATCCCCTTTTCACGGAAAGACGACGGTGGCGATGTCGTTGAATCAGCCTACTTATTCCAAGGTCTGCTCTGCGTGCGGGCGTATTTCGATCAAGCATCGCCCAAAGAAACCGAACTCAGAAATCGCATCACCTGGCTGTGGAGCGATTGCGAATGGAACTGGTATACCCAAAACCAAAACACCCTGTATTGGCATTGGAGCCCCAACAACGGCTGGAGCATGAACCACAAAATTCAGGGCTGGAACGAGTGCCTCATCGCTTATGTGATGGCCGCCTCCCACCCCCGCTTTGCCATCGATGCGAGAGTATACCACAAAGGATGGACCGCCGGCAACCACTTCAAAAATGGCAAATCCTACCTCGGCGTGACTTTGCCCCTCGGCTTTGATTACGGCGGACCGCTATTCTTCTCGCATTACAGCTTTTTGGGACTCAACCCACGCGGACTCGAAGACCGTTACGCCAACTATTTCGATCAAAACGTGGCGCACACCCTCATCAACTACAAACATTGCCAAGAAAACCCGCAAAAATTCAAGGGGTACGGCCCGGGATGCTGGGGACTCACCGCTTCCGACAACCATTTGGGCTATGCGGCACATTCGCCAACCGAAGATTTGGGGGTAATTTCACCCACGGCGGCACTGTCTGCCATGCCCTATCTGCCTGAGCAAAGTCTCGCCGCCTTGCGTAATTTCTTCAATGTGGGTGCGATGCGCGATCTGTTCCCTGCCAACGACACCGCCAGAAACAACGCCGCCAACAACGGAAGTGGCAGTAGCAATCGCTACGTCAACACCCATCCCCAAGAAAACCCAATCTGGGGGCCTTATGGTTTCCGTGACGCCTTCTGCGCAAAGGAAAACTGGGTCGCCAACAGTTACCTCGCCATCGACCAAGGTCCGATCGTGATCATGATCGAAAATTACCGCTCTGGCCTACTTTGGGACCTGTTCATGAGCATTCCCGAAATCCAACACGGACTGAAATCGCTGGATTTTACATCGTATTATATCGTTAAATAACCCATTTATTATCCCATACTACGACCCAATGCAACACATTCCCATGCAACCAAATACTCTTTCACGTACATTCCGCTTCTCGCTGGCCATCGCCCTCACAGCCATCCTTGCGCCGTCTGTTGCCCTGGCCCAACCGGGGAAAGGAAATGTTAAACAGAAACAAACCAAACCCTCGGCGACTTCCACGGCAACCACAAACACGCAAAAATGGTACCTGCCGGATACGTTGGGCATGGATCGATACGTCTCCGCGCTGATGGCTAAAATGACATTAGAGGAGAAAATCGGACAGCTGAATCTGCCCACCGTGGGATTCGATGTCACCGGCCCCGTGCTCTCCAAAGACGTGGAAGGCAAAATCCAAAAAGGCTTGGTCGGCGGCGTCTTCAATACCTTCACGCCAGTGGCTGTGCGCAAATTGCAAGAAAAAGCCCTCAAAGAAACCCGACTCGGCATCCCGCTGTTGTTTGGGTTTGATGTGATACACGGACATCGCACCATTTTCCCCATCCCGCTGGGTTTGAGCTGCACGTGGAACATGGATTTGATACAAAATACCGCCGCGATTGCCGCCGCAGAATCAACCGCCGATGGCCTCAACTGGACTTTCTCGCCGATGGTCGATATTGCCCGGGATCCTCGCTGGGGACGGGTGAGCGAAGGCGCTGGAGAAGATCCCTATCTCGGTTCTGCCGTGGGTGTGGCGATGGTCAAAGGCTACCAAGGGGCCATTCAAAACACGCTCAATCAGCCAAACAATTTGCTGGCCTGTGTGAAACATTTCGGACTCTATGGCGCGGCCGAAGCCGGTCGGGACTACAATACCGTGGACATGAGCACCTACAAAATGTACAACGATTACTTCTCTCCCTACCGGGCCTGCGTGAATGAAGGCGTGGGATCGGCCATGGCATCGTTCAACGACATCAATGGCATGCCCGCCACCTGCAATCGCTGGTTATTGACCGATGTGTTGCGCAAAGAATGGGGTTTTAATGGCATGGTTTGCACCGACTATACCGGAATCGCTGAGCTTATCAACCACGGCATGGGCGACGAATCCACCGTGGCAAAACGATCACTGAATGCGGGATCAGACATGGACATGGTTTCTGAATTGTTCTTAAACAAACTGCCCGAATTGGTAAAACAAGGCATGGTACCGGTTTCGGAAGTGGACTTGGCTTGTCGCCGAATTTTGAATGCCAAATACCGCTTGGGATTATTTACAGATCCTTACCGAGGCCTGAGTGACGCGGCACCCGCGAAAGTGCATTTGTCGAACCAGCACCGCAACATCGCCTATCAAGCAGCCGTGGAGTCGTTTGTTTTGTTACAGAACGATTGGGTGATGGATGAAGCCAAAGCCGACGAATACCTGCAAACCGCCAAGGGCGAAACCAAATCTGTTTTGCCATTGTCGCCCAATGCGAACATCGCTTGGATTGGTCCATACATCAAAGACAAACGCAACCTCATTGGCAACTGGAGTGGCGCCGGCGATTACAAGCAGGCCATCAGTTTGTGGGAAGCCTTGCACGCGGGTAAAAAGTGGGAAGGACAGCCCCTGAATGACTGGGAACAGCGGGGTTGGGACAACGAAAACAATTATGCGCTGGGATGCAATGCCCTGGAAGATGAAGCGCTGATTGCCCGGTTGAACGAGCACGGCGGCATGATTGAAAAGTCTACAAAATCGCCCCAGACACTGATTGATGAAGCAGTGGCTCTGGCAAAAACCAAAGACGTGGTGGTGGTGTATTTGGGTGAAACCTTTGGCATGAGTGGTGAGGCCGCCAGTCGGAGTAACATCCAGTTGCCCGAAAACCAAAAAGCGTTGTTGCGCGCGCTGGCCGCAACCGGTAAACCCATCGTTTTGTTGTTGATGAACGGCCGTCCTTTGGATTTGAGCGAAGAAACGAATTTGGCCTCCTCCATTTTGGTGACTTGGTTCCCCGGCACACAGGCGGGATTGGCGGTGCGGGATGTGTTGTTTGGCAAGGTATCGCCCAGCGGAAAATTGACGATGACATTTCCAAGATCGGTTGGACAGGTTCCCATCTACTACAATGCAAAAAATACGGGCCGTCCATTTGATGAGAAGCAGAAATACACCTCGAAATACTTGGACATCCAGAACACGCCTTTATTTGCTTTCGGACATGGGCTGAGTTACGGCAGAACGGCTTTGGGATTCGCCGGGAACAGCGCAAACAGCGATACCCTGGTTTTGGACGCAACAACGGCAAACGCCCGAGTGCAATTCGATGTTGTGGTGTTGCATACAGAAGGACTATCGCACAGCGAAACAATTCAGTTGTATACGCACCAGCGCAGTGCAACGTTCACCCGTCCTTTGAAGGAGTTGAAGCGCTTCCAAAAGATTGCATTGAATGCGGAAGATAACATTCACGCTTCAGAGCACAAGGCTGTAACTTTCACGCTAGGGACCAACGATTTTTCGTATTACGATGCCACAGGCAAACCCATGTTGGAGCCCGGCTACTACGATGTTTGGATTGGCACCGCATCGGACAAGCTACCTTTGCATAAGGTGGTGAAGGTGGTGAAGTAAATAAAAACAAATTGAATACGGCACACAGATTATTGGTCATGATTGGACTGGCCTTAACACAAAATTCGGCCAATGCACAATCGTCGGATTTGGGCAACTGGTTCGTTTATTTTGGCAATCAAAAAATCAGCAAACAACTCAATTGGTACAACGAGTTTCAGCACAGGAATTACAATTTCTTTGGCGATGTTCAGCAACTGATTGTCAGAACAGGCATAGGAACGAACCTATCCAAAGACAACAACAATGTACTGCTTGGCTATGGTTTTATCGAATCTCAGAATTACCCCAACAACAATTCAAATAAGGTAAAAACCGAGGAGCATCGGATTTACCAGCAGTATGTATACAAAAATAAAATCGGACGCTTGCATGCATTGCACAGGTTTAGGCTGGAGGAGCGATTTATCCCGAACGCTTATTCCACCCGATTCCGTTATTTTTTGAACGTTAATATCCCAATCAATCACACCAAAATGCTACCCAAAACGGTTTATTTTTCTGCGTACAACGAACTATTCCTCAATGTGCCGCAGGCAAAATTCGACCGAAATCGAATTTATGGAGCGCTGGGTTATGTTCTTACGGATAATGTAAAAATTGAAATTGGGGCGATGAACCAAGCAACAAATACGCAACAAAGAAATCAGTTACAAATTGTCATTTACAACAACATCCCCTTGATAAATCAATAACCGCCCAATTTTGTTATTTCAAGGTGAAGACCTTTTTAACAGCCAGGTGGGAAAACCTCATCATGGCGAACTACGTGGTAGAGCCCCGAGTTCTGAAACCTTTTCTACCAAAGGGAGTGGAATTGGATCTATACGAGGGTGAGGCCTTCGTAAGCTTGGTGGGATTCATGTTTAAAGGCAGTAGCATTTTCAACATTCCGATCCCCTTTTTGGGCACTTTTGAAGAAATCAACTTGCGCTTTTATGTCAAACGAAAAACACCTGATGGATACCGCAGAGGGGTTGTCTTCATCAATGAAACGGTGCCTTACAAACCCGTAGCGTGGCTGGCGAATAAGCTCTACAGAGAACATTATATCGCCATACCTACAAAACACAACATTGTCATTGGCGAAGAAACCAAGCTGATTCAATACGATTGGAAGATGGGTGAGACATGGAACCACATGGAGGTAAAGGCAAGAACAGCGCAGCGCCACATGGATCGTGGCAGTTTGGAAGAATTCATATTTGAACACTACTTTGGGTATACCCGTATCAACGAGAATCGCTCACAAGAATACCGCATCCATCACCCCCGGTGGATGGTCAACGATGTTTTGGAGGCCTTCGTCGATTGTGACTTTGCCGCGATGTACGGTAAGGCTTTTGCCCACTTGAGTCCGGAACCCCCCAGATCCGTTATCATTGCGGAAGGTTCTGCCATCAGCGTTGATTGGAAACGACAGCCTTTCTAAATCAACCTTTCTGCCATGAAGACCAAACCCTGCGCTACTTGCAAACAAGAACACACCACCTTGTATCGGGTGCAATTGCAGAAAGGGAAAATCTGGGTTTTTGTTTGTGAAGCCTGCTGCCTTGCTGCCAAGTCCAACCCCCACTACCGTTACGGTGGCACTTGGCAGGGGTATCGACATTGAGTTAATTCTTTTATCTTGCACAAATCAGATTCTAACAAAATAATGAATACCCTGAACCCCCAAATTTAAAATGAAACTATTTACAACAATTGCCATTTGCATGATTTCCGTTGGATCCTTTTGGATCACTAGCTGTAATCAGGTCGATCAAAATCAATCCAACATAGGCACCCCCATACAAAGTCAGCTACCCAAGTACTCCACTCTGTCCGCAGTGCGACTGTATACGGGGCATGGCAAGTGCGGAGATGTGTTGATCCCTTCCATTACGAGGGAGGTAAATGCAGCAGACCGAGAGACCTTGCTAAGGAAGATCATGAAAACAGAGGGTTGGGTCATCATTTCGGCATTTTCAACCAAAGACGCATTTAATCAGAGAACTTGTGATTCATTTCCCGATCGGGCACCCTCCTTCAAAGCCGGATACATCGGCAAAATTGACGAAGACGGAAAATTTTACGATTGATGTGACGTGATTGCCGCGCTGCACGCGGCTTTCCCTACTGTTTAGTCCTGCAATACCAAAGCCCAACGCTACGCGTTGGCTTTTTTATGGCTAGTCCATCACGCTCAAGCAAGCTTGGCTCTGTGCTATGGGATTGCAGCGCTGCGCGCGGCTTTCCCTACTGTTTAGTCCTGCAATACCAAAGCCCAACGCTGCGCGTTGGCTTTTTTTATGCTCTTCCGTCGCTAGCATTCTTTGAATGCTGACTCCATCAGCGCATAAAAAAAGGCCTCAACTTTCGTTGAGGCCTTTGCTCTTGATCGTGCACGCGTAGGGATTCGAACCCCAAACCTTCTGATCCGTAGTCAGATGCTCTATCCAATTGAGCTACGCATGCATTACTCTCCAAGGCTGCAAGGGTTGGGAACAACCCTGGAAAGGGGTGCAAATATAATCATT
>JACCDS011195424.1_pt1 | contig 49024 bp, 49 predicted proteins | sample 7446441 | NCBI WGS metagenome assembly JACCDS01 (sample SAMN15323445, study PRJNA562643) | freshwater metagenome | isolation source: river surface water | place: USA:Blue River Watershed | collected 2017-08-17 | reverse complement strand
GGGATAAACGTTATGATTTTAAGGGAGAAGATGAACATTTTAATAGATTGGTGAATAAAATATGAAACAATATTTATTGTTTTTTCTGTGTTTGAAAACTAATTATAATTTATTCAGAGATTATAATTCCAGCTTAGGAAGATATGTGCAGTCTGACCCTATCGGATTAAGTGGTGGTTTAAATTCTTATGCTTATGCTGGACAAAATCCTTTGAGATTTTCTGATCCTTGGGGCTTGTTTACTAGTATATTATTTATAAATGATCCATTTGGTTTGAATCATGTTGCTTTAATGATAAACAATGTAATTTATGATTTAAACCCTATGAACATTGGAAATGAAAATGATTTTTATGTATTTTTAAAATATTAACTCATGATCAAAAGACTCCATTTGTTAAAAATAATTGGAAATTTTTTGCCAGATATAAAGAAAATAACAATATTAAAATTAATTTTTATGAGTTAAATATTGATCAAGAAACGGAAAAAAATATGATAAAAACAATTAATAAGGCTAATATGTATTATAGTTTCTTCAATAATAATTGCGCTATTTTTGTATCCAATATATTGGAAGATCGTCATTTAAAAAATAAAACAAATATTTTAACACTTTCTGGCTTAGAATCTTTTATTAAAAATGATATAAATTTTAAAAAATATATTAAAGGGTCTTATACTGCTAAAAATGTGATGGACTTTAATTTAAAAGGGAAACCAAAAATTAATTATGGACTAGCAAAATGAAACATTTTATTAATTTGATGAACTTTATTCTGAATATTTTTTTGATCATTTATATCATAATGATTGTATTCACTATCTTATTTAATATGTCGAATATTTTTTATCTTCTAGATAATGAATATATAGAATATAAAAATGAAAATTTAAAAAGAAGGCATATCGAATTAAAAGAACATGTTTATTTTGAGTCATATAATCAAGTAGAAAAATGTTATTCAAAAAAATTAACTTTTTTAATTAGTGAGGTTTTTTGTGAAAAAAATTAAAATTAAAATTTTTATTTTCTTATTTATATATATGTTTTATTTAAGTATACAATTATTTTTATTTATAAACAGAGAAAAAGTAGAGGATTTTACTATTGTTGAATTAGATTCAAGAATTTTAAGTGGAAGATTTCTAATTTCTAGAGATTTATTGATTGAATTATCTTTGTTTCATTGTAATTTTGCTAGTCATTATATTAAGCATAGCATAGCTTTAAGTTATCAAAAAAATAATACTTACTTTGATCCTATGGTAGAAACAAGAAGGCTTAAAAAAGCTTTTTATATATGTAATCTCCAAAAATCATTAAATTTTTTTAATCAAATTAATTCTCAAAGAGAAATAAAATTAACGAAAGAAATAACAGAAAATGAACAGATCGAAAATATTGTCAATTATTACTATTTGATTGAACATTCATCATTGTTGTCAGAAATGAAGCGCATGAATTATCAATCTGAAGATGCTTTATTGATTATGGAAAAATTAGAAATTGATATTGATTGGAATAAAAACCATGATGATAGAATAATACATGAAGATTTTTATAGAAAAAATGAATGATGGGAGTTAATCATGTTTGAGTTAAGGAAAAACAATAAATATTTTATATGTAGAGGACGTATTAGGAATTAAACGATGAAAAAAATAATACTATTTCTATTATCTTGTGATTTTTTTCTCAATCATATGCAAAAAGAATTTTTTAAAGAAAATTATTTTTGTTGCAAAACAGATGAGCAAGAAATCTTTATCATAGATGGGATTTAAAAAAATTTCTATACGTAATCTCTAATGTTAATAGATTTAATTTAATCACTAGAACAGAAGAAATGAATAGAATTATTAATAATTTTAAACAAAAAGATATCTTTTAGGAATATTATGTTAAATAAAATAAAAGAAAAATTTATTGAGCTATGTATGATATTGATTCTTATTATCATGCATATGATTTTTGCATGGTGTATTTTATATCTATGGTTTTCAGTATTTTTCTATAAGGCAGATATTGACCAAGCATATATCATAGACAAAACTGACATATTTTTCACAGATGAAAATAGCAAAAAAAAACATATTTTATTAAAAAAATATCCTTTAGATTTTTTGAACTCTGAAAATGATAAAATATGTAATATTGTTCCTAAAACAAAATTAATAAGTGAGGTGATTTGTGAACCTAGAAAAACTGAAGAAAATAATCATTAATAGAATATGTTGGATGATTATCATATATTTTATGTATGTGCTCATGACTTATTATAAGAATTACCATGATAGCAGAGATCCGAATGATTTTAATATCATTTATTCTTCTATTTTCTTAAAAGATAATGAGCTTATTCCTGATGATTTTTTAAGAGACTATCTGATTGAGGATTGTTCTTTTGCTAAAAAATATATTTCAACCATCATCAATATTTCATACATAAGAGATAAAAATGCTTTATTTAATTATGAGCCTAGATTAAAAAAAGCGTTTCGTGCTTGTGACATGAAAAAAGAAGAGTTGTTTTTCAGTTATATTGACAAAAATAAAAGAATCAAACTGGATGAAAGTTTTACGGAAGAAGAGCAGATTAAACTTATCATTAATTATTATTATTTAATTGAACCACAATCTTTGTTGGCAGAAATGAAGAGAATGAGTTATCAATCTGAAGATGCATTATTAATCATGGAAAAACTAGAAATTGATATTGAGTGGAATAAAAATCATGATTGGAGAACAAAAGATGAACATTTTTACAGATATGTCGAATAAGAAATTATTGAAATTTTATTTAAATAAAGGAAATTTTGATGGAATATTGACTTGCATTTCAGATATCGATAACAAGATGTTAGAATTAAGAGCTGCTGCTGGTAATAATATTGGTATAAAATGTAAAAATAATCCAAGTATTGAATGTCAAAGATTAAGTGCTAGAGGCCCTCTGCCTGCCGGTTATTGGAAGATAGATCATATGACTGAAACAAAAAAAACTAAAAACGCAAATGGTATTGTTTTAGAAGCTTTTAATAAAACACAAACTTATGGAAGAAGTTTAATGAGAATACATCATTGTGAAAATGCTTTTGGTCCTTCGGTTACAGAAAAACCATGTTCAGAAGGTTGCGTCACATTCAATAAAAAAGAAATGGCTCAATTAAAAGAATTTTTGCTTAGAGATTTTAATTATTTTAATCAATTTAATAAATCTGATAATGCTGAATATCAGAAAACAATTAATATTTTATACGTCAATGACGTTTTAGGAGTTAAACCATGAAAAAATTTATATTGTTTATATTTTCTTTTTTCTTTTTATTACAATCATACGCAAAAATAGATGAAGAAGATTTTCGTATGTTGAAAAGGGAGATTATTATCAGAAGTATTTATCAAAATAACAACATGCAAAAAGAATTTTGTAAAGAGAATTCATTTTATTGTAAAACAGATGATCAAGAAATTTTGATCATGTATTGGATTTTAAGTGAAATTTCAATAAAGCAATCCAAAATTTTAATAGATTTATTCAGATTTAATTTAACTCCCGTTTCAGAAGAAATGTTGAAAGATTTTTTAGTGAAAAATCATCATAAAATAAAATACGATTTTATGATTAATTATGAAGAATTAAATAATCAATGCATTCATGAAATGAACCGGATTTTATTAGCATATACAAACTCAACTTCAATAAACGGAAATTTAATGAATGAACAATTAAAAGAGCAAAGTCTACATCCAGAGCTTTTATGTAGATCAATACCTGAAATGCAAAAAATAGTCAATGATTTAAAGGATAATAAAATAAATCTTAATCATGCGTTATTAATCTCAAAAGACCAATTATTAAAAATGGCTTATGAAACTTTTTTATTGAATAATCATCGGTTTATTAATCAAGAAAATACAAATTGTGAATTAACTGTTTCAACTTATAAACCTTGTTTTATTACGATTGAAGATTGGGCTATACTTTTTATTGAAATTCAAAAAAATCCTCATCAATATTGGGGAGAAATGATTAGATTTCAACTTCAGACTACTGGAAGTGAAGATTATCATCAGTTAATATATGACAAAAAAAATATTAAAAAAATGAAAAAAATATTTAGAAAATTAAATCTCAAAAAACTACGTCAACAATGTGAACAAGAGTTTTTAGACCTTTCTAATAAATACCCTTATATTTTGACAAACTATGAACCTTTTTATGGTTGTAAAACTGTTGAAGAAATGAATAATGAAATTCAATATTTTTTGAAATAATCAATTAAACTTTAGAAAAATAAGATATGAAAAATAATAAAGGAAATCGTCTTCCACAAGTGCAGATTCAAGATTTAATCCATAATACAACAAAAATAGTGAATTATGAATTAAATGAATTAGGGCAAAGAATTGAGAAAAATAAATTACAAATAAATTCTTTAAATTTATTTACCTATAATGTAAATAATCAAATAATAGCTGAATATGACCAAAATGATCATATCATCAAAGAATTCCTCAATGTGTAAATGGTAAATATATAGGTGGTACACATGCATATTATAAACACTTTATACAAAAATCTATGATATTTGATTCATCTAAAAAATATTTTTTCGGAACTTTACTAATTTCTAAATATGAATGATATCTGTATTTTCTTTTATTTTATCTATTTTTTGATTGATTTTGCTTAATTGTTTTTCGACAAATTCTTTATCTTTACATCCGCTGAGTTCAGCGATTTGAGTGTTAAATGTTTCAATTTTTGTAAGATATGGATCTTTTTCATAATTTTTAGCTAAAAGCAAACAAGAAATATATGGCATTTCTTTATTTGGAAGAATAGATATAGTGCTTTCGTCATAATAATAATCAAAAAAAATAGATTTTTGTAAACGAATATCTATTTTTTTAAATTTATCCAATTTTTGTAAAAAATTAAACAATGTTCCGCTCTCTTCAAAATTTGGAGATAAATTTATAAATTCTTCACTATCAAAAAGCCTGAATTCATCATATAATCCATTTTTAAATAAATTATCTTTGATTGAATAACTTGCAAGTTAATTGATTTGGTTTATATTAAATTTTATGAATAACCCACGTTTATCTTTTAGCATAATTTACTCTTTATAATTAAAATTTAATGATTATAAATCATTATTAAAATAATGTCAAAATATCTATTTCATAGTAAAACCAAGAGCTAATATGATGGAAGATAATAAATTTGGCTTAGGATATTTACCTGAATGGGATGCTAATTTAAAAAAAGAATATCGCAGAAGAGTTTCTATAGAAAGAGTTTTTTATGTATTGAAACAGCGATATTCTTTAAAAACTAATATGTCTCATTCAGTTAAAGGATTATTAGTTCAAATTTATAGTACTTTATTAGCTTATCAATTAAAAATAAAAAATATTTTATCTTTTTCTATTATTTAATCTTTATTTTAGACGATATTCGCTAATACCTTGGAAAAATAAATTTAAATTTATTGCTATTTGTATGATTCTTCATATCTTGATTATTATATTGGAATTTTGTTCATCACATTGAAGAATTATATCATTTATTCAAATCTGAAAGGAAAAGATTTTCAAGAATATATTTCCACTTGTAAAGAGTCTAAAAATATTAAAACAATTCAAAATTGTTTTCAAGTTGCTGCCATAAACGGCTATTATCATGATTTATTTTTTCATCATGATGATTTACTGATGGGAATTTTTTTAGAAAAGAAGCTTCATAAAGAAGATGAATTCAACAGACTCATGACTTTGCAAGTTTTATATCCTCTTGTTGATAAACATGATAAAGAAAAAGTGGATAAATTAGAAAAATTTATATTGAAGTACTTAGACTTGAATGTTGAATTTTATGGAATCTGTTTGAGTCATCATGGAGAATTTCTAAGGCAGTATGAAAATGAAAATAGATTTTATTCACCAAAAATCTTTCATGAATAAAATCAGTCAAGATTGTATAAGGAATCAATTTTATGACATATATGTCAAAGAAAATAAAGATGAATATAATCTAATATTTCAAAATTGTGGTTGGAAATTTGGCAAAGAAAAAACCTTATTAAATGAAAAGATAAATTCAAAGATTGAAAACATACAATAAAGTCGTATATTGACTTTTGAGCCTCTTATTGATAAATTAAAATGATTCAAAAAGGATTAATCATGCCAGAATTACCAGAGGTAGAAACAGTCAAAAATCAATTGATTCTTAGCTTATTGGGAAATACTGTTTTAAATACTTATCAATCTAATTATCAATTAAGAAAGCCTATTGATGATTTAAATCATTTATTGGGTCAAAAATTTGAAAAGATTGACAGAAAAAATAAATATATCTTATTGACTACACAAGATTTCTATATGGTGATTCATTTAGGAATGACTGGGCAATTATTATTCAAGAATGAAGATTTTCAAGATAAGCATTTACATATGAAACTTGCTTTACATGATGGTTATCTTGTTTATAAAGACCCTCGTCGTTTTGGATTGATTAAGGTTTACCCTAGATCAAATGGCATTGAAGGAATTGATTTGTTTTCCAAACTTGGGTTTGAGCCTCTAGAGCCTGAATTTACAAAATATGAATTTTTTAAAATGGTTCAAAACTCAAAGAAACCTTTAAAAACATTTTTGATGGATGCTAGCTATGTTTGTGGCATAGGGAATATTTATGCATGTGAAATATTGTTTGAAAGCGGCCTTCATCCAGAAAGTATCACACAAAATATCACCAGACAGCAATCTGATTTGATGCATGAAAATATCATCAAGATTTTGCAAAAATCAATTGCATTAGGAGGGTCTTCTATTTCAGATTTTGTGCATACTAATGGGCAATCAGGAAAAATGCAAGAAAATTATTTTGTCTACGGACGATATGGTCAATTATGTAAAAAATGCAAAAAAAAGATTGAAAAAATCACTCAAGGTGGTCGAACAAGTTTTTTTTGTTCAATTTGTCAAAAAAAGATGTAAGTCATAAAAAAATCTGGATTTATCCAGACTTTTTTTATCATAAATGTTTGATTTTATTATTGGGAGTTTCTTGAACTGAATCTTCGTTTTCAAAATGAAGTATTGTAGACATGTGAAACTGTAGATTGTCAGGTGAAATAATAGAAATCATTTGATCAGACTTAAATTGATCTTTTTGATTTAAATCTAAAGCTTTGAAAGCGCCTTCTTTTGAATTTAATTCAAGCCATAAACAACTCATGATGGCAAGCACAAGTTTAGTATCTTTTTTTGAATTTTGAACGGAAAGTAAATCTTGAGTATATGAATGAAAATGATCAATCATTTTATTGGCATTTTGAGTTGATACATCTATTTTCAAGTTTAACATATTTTCTTTGAAAATAGTTTTCATTAAATCGGAATCTGAAAATATGGTGCAAAATTTTTCGTGTTGTTCTATAAGCTCTTTTTGCATTTGTAATCTGTTTTCATCATTGATTAATTTTTTTAAATCATAAAGGTCATCAACTTTTAATATAGAGATTGCTCTGATTGCAAATTTTTCTAATATTTTTTGACTTTCATTTTCATGTTTGTATTGAGACATTTCAACCACTAATTTTCTAATTTCATCATCTTTTAGTAATTGTTCACAAAAAGATGGTATTTGATCTTCAAATTTTCTCAATAATCTAAGAGTATTTGCAAAAACATTTAAAGAAATTTCATTTAATTTTTGAGATTGAGGGAGTTTATTATTTTCTATTTCTGCTATTTTTTGATAATCCATGATATTCCTTTTTTATTCAATTATAGGAATAAAAAATTATAAAGCAATTAAAAAAATGTTCTCAATTAATTTTTTAATGATTGACAAAAAAAATGAATAATTGATGAACAAAATTTACTCACTTATTTTTTCAAAAATTTTTGGATAATATTTTTCATTATAAAATGATCCCTCTATTTGATTTTTAAAAATCAAAAAACTTCTAAAAATCTTAAATAATTGATAATTGACTTCTCCTGGATTTTTCCAAAAAGAATCCAATGAATTTTGAGAAGTCAGACCTTCAATATCATAAAAGCACTTTCCCATGATTTTTGTTGGTGTTTGATGATATAAAGCAGAAAGAGTGCTGGTGCTATTGATGGTGACAAGACCACAAGAGGATTTTAACAGTGTGGGTAAATGAATTTCGTGTACATAATGTATTCTATGCTCAATGGCTAAGTTCTTACTGAGCTTTTTTATATATTGAGTATAGTCATGGTAAGCAATATCCAATGGGTGCTGCTTAATCACAAGGTGTTGTTCAGGTGTTGAGTTTTTTGCAAAAGAATTTAAACATTCAAAGATAAATTGACGATTATTTTTATAATGAGAGTGCTCTAAAATTTGACTATCGTTATAAACTTGAAGACAAACAAGAAAATATTTTTTATGCAGATCTTGAGTAAAAAAAGGAATCAATTTTTTTTCTTGTCTTTTAAATTTCTTTTTTCTTGTATAAGCAAGAATCCATTTTTTAGATGATTCGACAATATTGTTATCTTTATGGTGTTGGTAATAGTGGAATATTTTACGTCCAATCATCATGTTATACCAATAATTGACTGCTAATTTAGAAATATTGTGCAAAGTATGAAAATGCTCCATTTGATGTTTTTTGGATTTAATAAAAACAATATCAGGATTTTCTATATTTTTTTTATTCTTTATCTTTTCTTCTACATGTGGCTTAAGCACAATCTGTTCGTTAGCAATAATTGTATCGAGCGTTTGCAATGACATTGATGAAGACATTTGTTGATATTCAATGTTTTTTAAAATAACATGATTTTTATGATGCTCATCAAAATAATCTTCTATTAATCCATCAATATTCATTTGAATGTTTTCAAGATAGAAGCATTTATCTGTTTCAAAAAAATTTTCTTCATCATAAAAATAATTGGCATATTCTTCTAGCTCTTGTTGAAGTGTTAGAAAAAGTTCGGAGTTGGCATTGACACCATTTTTTTCAATTGTCACATAATTGGGCCTAATGTATCCTTCTTCAAAAACAAAGACAGGGATATTCATTTTTTTAGCACATTGTTTGGCTATGACATGAAAGGGGCGACAATCTCCAAATAAAATGATCGAATCAATATCATGTAATTGAATGAAATCTCTGATGAATTGTAGAAAGTTTTCTAATTGATGATGATAGCGATAAACATGGGGGTATTGATTTAATAGTTTTGAGTTACAAAAATATTCATCTCCACCATTGAAATTTATCTTATAAGGCTGTTTACCATTGGATATTAATTCTTTCATGAGAAAATTAAAATAACCCCCAACTGGACCTTGTAAAAGAAGAGGTTTCTTGACTAATTTTATTTCATGATAGCTTGAAGTGTTTTTAAACAAAATATGCCTCTTCTTTTTAATTGATTTATCCACGAATTTTTTTCTATTTTTATAAATTTTTTACTTTTGTCAAGATGTTCAATTGCTGTTAAGCAATCAATGTATGAAATATCTTTATCTCTTTTATACCTTGGATATAACATATAAGCAAAAGCAATGAATTCATCAATTGATATTGTTTTTCTTTTTCTATGGTATTGAGCAGAAAAATCAAAATGATCTAAGGTCATGCCATAACCACTGTAAAAGGCTCCACCATAAACATGGACGGGCTTACCTCGTATTAAAGCTTCTAAGCCAGCAGTCGATGTATTGACATGTAATTCTGCACAGTTATCTAACAGGTAAGCTACGTTGATTGAATTTTCAATCCATAAGTTTGAGTGCAATATTGATTTTACTTCTTCATCTGTCACTAAACCTTTTCTATTACCTGAAATCACATCTGGATGATTCTTGAAAATGATTTTTTTATCAGTGTTCTGTTGGCAAATATGCTTTAAAAGTGCAAGATTGGTTTTAAAATCAATGCTGCCAAATTCAATGGATGCATCGTCTTCTACTTGTCCTAAAACCAAAATAAAACCACCTTCTTGAATATAAGCAGGAATGTCCTCTATGCCAACATTATACTTTGTCATTTTTTTCTCAATCAGAATATTTCTAATTTTTTGAGCAGTTTCTATCTCATAAGAAGTTAATGTTTCTTGATTGATCATTTCTTCTAGTGAACTCATCTGTTGTGGATTGAAGTATATTCCTTTCTCATCAAAAATGAGAGACAATGGTTTGGCAAGATTAGAGCCTAAACCGTTGGATCTGATAAAGCCATCTTCTATCATGTAAATAGGCTTATTCAATTCCAACATATTTTTTTTGAATCCCCATGTACTGAAGCGATAAGGAAAATTCGATTTTTTAATTTCTTCAAAGCTTTGATAGGTAAACGATGTATTTTGATTGCAGAAATGATCAAGTGTGTCTTTTTTCCATAATTTAGTATCCATGAAAACGATTTTTTCTTGACATTGATGTCTTTTTTGCAATGATAAAATATGTAAGTGCTGAAGTAAGTTGATTTCTTCATGATTTAAAAAGTATCTTGTACAATAAAGATTCAATCCAATGAATACTTCGGCTAATGAACGATTCTTTTTGATATTTTGAATCAACATTCTATCTTCTGTCAATCCATAAAAAGAATAAAAAGAAGCGCCATAACACATGACTTTTTTATCAAAAAGTAATCCTTCAAACCCAACCTGAGAAGTCACTACTCTGATTTGATCAATAAATGGAAAAAGTGATAATATAGATTCATTTTCTTCAATTAATACAACACCTAATTGATGGAAAAAATAAGTTAATAACTCATGATGATTTTTCCAAAAAATCAATAATTCTGCATGACTGTTGTTGATTGGAATTTTTTGAATAAAACTTGGGGGGGATTTTCTTTGGGAGACCACAGAAATAACAAAATTTTTATTATAAGAATATAAATCTAAAAACAGTTGTGTCAATAAATCAATAAAATAACCTTGTTTTTTACCCAATACTGTTTGGGGATGTAATTTGATGTAAATTTTATTATGATTTTGTGCTTGATAAAGAGCCTCTAATAGACATAGTTTGAACGTATTCATGTCTGATTTACCAGCAATGACGCTAGAGTCTTCAAATGTTTGATCAATTAATAATATTTTTTGATTTTCAAGTAAAATATCATCATTGTATTTATGTGTGTTTAATGAAGTGTTTAATGAAGTTTTTAATGAAGTGATTTGTAATTCTAAAAATTTCTTCAAGTGTTCACTCTCAATAGCATTAACGTGTTTGGCTAAATTTTTAAAAGCACTCATTGAATTATATTTAGAGAGTTGATATTTTTGAATCAATTCTTTGGATTGTTTAAAAGTCTTTTGTTCAGTATTGGAAATTTCCCAATTTGAACTAAGAATTTGTGAAAGATTATTATTTTCAGTACGATGATAATATAAGAATTGATTGTTGGACTCATAAATGGCATTAATTGGAGATTCAAAAGAAAATCCTCTATATAATCCTTCTTCTATTCTTTTAAAGTGAATGCTGATATTGATTTTTAGTGAATATTTTTTTTGTTCTGCTAAAAGCCAAGACTCATATAACGTGGATATTTTTTTACCAACTCCCCAAGTCCATAAATCAATATGAATATCTTGATTTTTTGATTTTTTGAATAAAGATATTATTTCTTTTTTGTTGCTCAATAATAAATCATAATCAGATAGACGATGATTTTTTATATAATCTTTGACTTGTTGGCTAGGAGTAAAGGCAATTTTCATTTATGCTCCTTGATAATTCCCTTAAGAAGAGAAATGATGCCAAATAATAAAAGTTGAATGATGAGAAAATAGATAACACTGATGAATCTTTCTGGATAAATAGCGTAATCTGCCACCTTGGGAGATGTTATCAACACCACTTGCTTTAATTTTCTAGAGACTTCAATTTTTAATTTTTCATATGAGATAATTGCAGCTTTATATGACTCTGTTCGCAAGCTTAATTCTTGCTCAATCGCTTTATATTCATCAGCAATATGATTGAGTGTTTTTTCTAGTTTATCGCTTGAGCCTTTACCATTCTGACGTAATTTTTCTGAATCAATTTTTTGATTGATTTGAGATAAATTGTTTTTTAAGACAATAATGATTTCAGAATTTTCGCTGAGATAATTCCTCTTATTCATCAAATCTTGCTCAATTTTTAATTTTTCTTCTTCCATTGCAATGACTGTTTTACTTTTTTGCTCTAGTTCAAATGTTGGAGTTAAGATTTTTGTATCATTTTTAAAATTTAACATTTCTTTTCTAACTTGCTCTAGATAGAGTTTGTCTTCCAGTAATTTTTGTTTAACAAAGTTCAATTGTTCGTTAGCAGATAAATGAGCATTTCTATTGACGAATTCTTCTGCTTTTTTTACAATGATATCTAACATTTTCTTAGAAATTTTTGCATCAAAAGTCTCTACACTAATTTGCAGTGTACCACTTTCAGTATTAATTTTTGCTTTAACCTTAGAGCGATAATAATCTAAGGCTTTTTCTCTATATTCAGGTATCCAAAGACGATATAAATAGTCAGGAGCTTTACTCCAATGCTCAAGAATTGATATGGATTTATCAACTTCTTCCATCATGTCAGCAGATTGAATGTATTCTTTAATAACCAACAAGTCATTAGATGTATTGCCTGATACGCCAGTCAAAATTGCACTTAAGCCAAGAGATTGTTCGCCAATGCCAATGTTTTGTACAACAATACTCGCATCAGATACAAATCTGTCTTTAGCAAGCAAATTCTGATAGATTGAAAAAATGACAAATGGAATAAAAACGATATAAAAAAATAGATAATTTTTCTTGATGGTTTTTTTTAAATTTCGCTTTATCCAATAAAAATGATTGAAAAATTTATTTTTAAAATCTTGCAATGAGCCATGAGAAGATACAGGGGGCGTCACTGAGTTTTCTTCAAAAATAGATTTCAGGTTTTCATCAACTCGGACATCATTAATGATAGAATCAATGTCTCCCATATCATTTGTTATTTCTTTTTCTATTTTTGTTTCAATATTTTTTTTATCTTCTGTATTTCTAGGGTTGATAATGTCTTTAACGCTGGGTGGATTTAATTTATCTTTGACATTTATTTCATTAATTGCACTATCTTTTGATGAAAATGATGGAGGATTGATGGTTTGATTTTTATAAAAATCATTGACATTTTTATTCACAAGCTCTTCAATGGTTGTCTCATTGAGTATACCATCAGTGATTTCTTTTTCTTCAGCGTGTGCATTATTTAACTCTGATTTTTCTTCAATAGCGGGAATGTTATCTTGACTTAAGATAACATCTTCAATAGATGTGGATGGTAAAACGGTTGTTTTATCTTCTTTTTTCTTGAATATATTTTTCAAATTTTTCAGCATGATTAACTTTCTTGTAATATTTTTTGAGAAATAAGTTTCTCATAATGACCCGTTTTGTATGTATGAATCGCAAAATCAATGTCTTCTGTGTAATAAACCATGCCATCAAACAATAAAAGAGCACCTGAACAATATTTTTTGACATTCGACATATCATGTGAAACCATGATGACATGTGAGCGATTCAACATTTCTTTAAATGATTCATCTGCTTTTTGTCTAAAAAGAGCATCTCCCACTGAGGTTATCTCATCGACTAAATAAATATCAAAATCAAATGCAAGGCTCAATGCAAATCCAAGGCGAGCACGCATACCACTTGAATATTTTTTAACAGGCATATCAAAAAATGCCCCCAATTCAGTAAAATCTTGAATCATGCGTATTTTTTCAATGATTTTCTCATCACTTAAACAATAAATACGACAGGCAAAAAGAACATTTTCTCTACCCGTTAAAGAGGGCTGAAAAGCTCCTGTTAAACCAACAGGCCAACTGATGCTTCCATTGACAACAATACTGCCTTTATTGGGATATTCTGCTCCGGCCAATAATCTAAAAAGAGTTGATTTTCCAGCACCATTTTTTCCTAAGACAGCAATATTTTTTTTAGGTATTTCCAAAGAAACTTGATTGAGAATAAATTTTTTATGGTGAGTTGTACGATAAAATTTAGTGACTTGATTCAATGAAATCATTGCATCAGGAGAGAGCATGAAATCATCATCTTCTTTTTTAAAATTTTGAATAGATGTTGTAATAGAATCAGAAAGAGCATCTATTTTCTTAAAATATTTATTAAAGTTTAACATGAATATTTCTTAATCATTATTTTTTTTGATTTATGAAAAAAAAAGTAGAAAGTCAATTGAATCAAGAAAATACAAAAAATTATCTTTTTTATCATAAAAAAATCCTTTTATCTAAAATAAAAAAGCACTTAATTGTCAATAACTTAAAAATGTATTAAGATAAAATCCGTCTATTTATAAAAAATGGTCTAAAATAATAAGGAGTAATTAATGAAATTAAAACCGATGATATTATCGTTATCAATTTTAGCATTGGCAACGCAAGGAGCTTTTGCATTTGATAAGAATAAAGACAAAACAAGAGAGCAAATCAAAGCAGAAGCAAAATTGGAAAAAAATGAACCCACTGACAGATTAATTATCAAATATAAAAATGGTTCAGAGCCTACTGCACAATCTTTAGCTAATGTACAAGTTAATGGCAATAGAAAAGGCTTAAAAATTGCTAAATTAAGAGATGGTGGTGAGGGTGGAAAAGGACATAAGATTTTCCAGATGGATAAAAAATTATCAAAAATGGAAAGCGATGACTTGATAAAGCAAATAAAGGATAGTGACCCTAACATTGAATACATTGAAGCTGATAAAATCATGCAACCTATGTTAACACCCACAGACACCAATTATTCTCAACAATGGGATTTATTTGAACCAACTGCGGGTATTTATGCCAATTTGGCTTGGGACATCACAACTGGTACAGGTGTGAAAGTTGCAGTAATTGACACAGGTGTCAGAAGACACATTGATTTAGCAACCAATTTAGTTGGTGGATATGATTTTATTGCTAATACAACGACATCTAATGATGGGAATTTAAGAGATACTGACCCTCTAGATCCAGGTGATTGGGTAACTGCTGGATTTTGTGGGACAGGTTCATTAGCAAAAAATAGTTCATGGCATGGTACACATGTGGCAGGTACAATTGCCGCAGTAAGTAACAATGCAAGAGGTGTTGCTGGTATTGCTTATGGTGCTAAGGTTGTTCCTATCAGAGCATTAGGACGTTGCGGCGGTTATATGTCTGATATTGCAGATGCCATGATTTGGGCTGCTGGCGGTACAGTCACAGGTGTACCTGCTAATGCCAATCCTGCTAAAGTGATTAACTTATCGCTTGGCGGTTTAGGAGCTTGTGATGCAACCATGCAAAATGCTGTGAATGCAGCAAGAGCAAAGGGCTCAACAGTGGTTGTTGCTGCTGGTAATTCAGCAAGTGATGCATCATTGTATTCTCCAGCAAGTTGCCAAGGTGTAATAACAGTGGCTGCTGTCAATAGAAGTGGTGCATTAGCATCTTATTCTAATTTCGGTCCAGCAGTTGATATTGCCGCTCCTGGTGGTGATGGTACAAGCAACATTTTATCTACATTGAATACAGGTACAACAACTGCAAAAACAGACAGTTATGCTGCATACAAGGGAACATCAATGGCTGCTCCTCACGTTGCTGCAACTGTTGCATTAATGTTGGCAAAAAATCCAGCTTTGACGCCTGACCAAGTAGAAACAAAATTAAAAGAAACTGCTGCTTATAGAGGTTTTCCTGTTGCTTGCACAGGTTGTGGCTCTGGTATTTTAAGGTCTGATTGGGCTGTTCAGTCTGCTATGGGAACATTCGTGCCACCTACAACAACTCCAGGTACTCCTGGCACACCAAGCACACCAACATTTACAACTGTGAATGAGGTAGAGCCTAATAACACTTTAACCGCTCCACAAGTTGTTAAAGACCTTAATAGTGTGACAGCTAATTGGTCAAGTACAACAGACGAAGATTTCTTTAGTATTGTGGTTCCTGCTGGTCGTGCCGTTGAAGCAGTTTTAACTTCTAATATTGCTGCTGATTTCGACTTAAATGGATATTACAATGGGCAATTATTGGGTTATAGCTCAGGAGCAGGTACACCTAATGAAATATTAACATTAACAAACGGATTGAGTACTTCTATCACTTTTGTATTTAATCCAATTTATGTTTCTGGTACAAGAACAGGCGCATACAATATTACATTCAGATTTAAATAATTCAATCTGAATAATCAACAAAAAAACGATCTTTGATCGTTTTTTTTATTGGAGTTTTTGGGAAACAAATGAATGAATAAATTTAAAAATACAATTTTGTATTTTGCTTGTATGAATATATTTTTTATTTATTTTTTTTTCATCGGTGATGAAAATGTGGATTGAGCACCTGGAATGTGATGCCCCTTCTCTTGAGCAATATCAGCAATTGTTTTTACATTTTTCAAAATTTCTGAAGTCGATACGTCTGTTTTATGAGGATCTGTAAACCAATGGTAATGGTAGCCATACATACGATAATCATTTTCAGTTAAAAGACGATTTTGTGGCTTTTCTCCTGTCACAAGCTCAAAATGAGCTGCTTCCATCACACTGATAAACAAGCGAAGCTTATTGTTGGTGTCAAAGGCTTCAGGGCCATATTTGTCAATCTCAATGCTTTGCTCCATAGAGCCACCAGCCGCCATTCCCATGCTACTAGCAGCAAAACTCATACTTTCCAGACTAGCAGCTCCACCAGTTGACATCGCTGATGATTTTTTCAAGCATCTTGATATCATGCTTCCTTTGGGACGAATTTTTTCCCAAATTTCCATCTTCATCGGATAAACTTCAATTTGAAAACCACCAAATTTTGCTTCTCCAGTCAATTGCTCTTCAACTGTATACCCAGATTTCAAAGGCATCGCCACAAATTGACTGATTTTACCTTCTCCAGTCTTGAAGCCATCCAACCATCTTTGTTTATCAGATACCATGTAATTCTGTTCACCACGTTGATTGGTCAAGCCCGCATCGTTTTCCCATTCCTTGCCAGTAACAGCATTAATCATACCTGCTGCAATTTTAATTGCACAAGGTCTACCTGATTGACTAAAACCAAACCACATCGCTTCAGTCATGTGCATAGGCATGAACACACCCCCTCTTTTGACCCATTCTTCAGGCAACTGTTTCTGATAATCTTCAACATGTTTAAGACTGAAATGACCTAGACCTGGAGGCAAAGAATGAGTGTTTCCATCATCTGGAATTCTCAATGTTTGGTTTAAACTTATGCTTAATTCTGAACGCATATGAGATTCTCTTGCGTCTTGATTGAATTTGAATACTAAATTACCATTTTTGATTTCAATATGATTGTCCATTATTTTTCCTTTTTAATTTAATGATTTAAACTTTTTTAAATGACCACTTAATGACCATTTTATTACCACTCACCATCTTTTACTTCACGAATAATTTTTAGAAAAGCTGTTTCAGGTACTTCCTCTAAAAATGTAATAGCTTGAGCAAAAAATTCAGGTCTCTCAATGATGATGGTTTTCAATTTAGAAGAAATTTTTCCATTCATGGCTAAAAGCACATGTTCATTGAGTTCATATTCTTTGGCTAAAGCACAAATAATATTTTCTGAAGGGGATTCTAAGTCACGCTCAATCTTTGAAAGCAGCGAAGCACTGATAGAAAGACGCTCAGATACTTTTCTAAGTGAAAAGTCTTTACCTTTTTGCTCTCTTACTTCTCTTATGTATGTTCCAAAAGTTTTCATTTATTGTAGTGTTTAGTAATTACTACACATTAAATCAGAAGAAAAAACATTTGTCAAGCTTTTTTGAAGAAAATTTTCGTTGACAGTTGACTTATTTATAAAATATCATGATGATGTTCTTATGTCAGTTTTTTATTTATGAAATATTTATTATTTATTTTTATATTGATGCATTCAGTTGCTTTTGGACAAGTCAATCAGATTGAAGAATCGATTAAATTATTTAATCAAGGTGAAATGGCAAATCAAACATGTGATAGTTTATTAATAGATTATACGATTAATAAGCCTCGATATATCACCAGTCAAACCAGTTATCAAATTAAAAAAAATTTCCAAAGAAAAGAAGATTATCTATTGGGGTTGCACGTTGGTGAAAGAAGTTATGCGTTAAAAATAGAGGAAAAACAAAATACAGGAAATAAGAAATGTCATCATTTCACTTTGACAATCGTATTCAATGCAGATATTTATATTGCCTCAGAAACATTAAGTAGTCAATGTACTTATGAAAGAACAAGAGAGCATGAATACCGTCACTTCATGTTTGAAGTTGATGAAATCAAAAAACAAAATCAATGGATTTTAAATATATTAAGAGAAAATAAAAATATTTTTGATATTGTTAATCCACCTTATACTAAAAAGTATTATGAACAATCTTTGTTGCAAATTGAGGCTGGATTTGTGGTTAGAAATCAAAAAAGACATGCGGCCATTGATACCAGAGAAAACTACTCAAGAGAGCAAAAATCTTGCCCCATGAATGAAACACAAGAGTTTATTGAAAATGTTTCCTTTAATAGGTTGTTTGGAAAAAATAAATGAGGTTGTTTGGAAAAAATAAATGAGGTTGTTTGGAAAAAATAAATGAGGTTGTTTGGAGATTAAATCTTCTTTATTTTTTTCTGTTGATTGTACATTTTTTGTTCAGCTTCTTGAAGGGTATAATTGATTGATATATCTTGAGATAAGATATTTTTAAATTGTGTAAGAAAGAAGTCTAGAGAGAACCAATAATGTTGAGAAGATATTGATTTTGTTCTTGTGAGAGATTTCTGTACTTTATTTTGCACTAAATCATAAAAATATAATCTATTTTCTTGTTCAATTCCAAATAAAAAATCAAGGGTAATGGACTGTATTTGTTGTACATCGTTTGCCATGATTTTATATTTATTGAGATTGGTTTCAACGGATATTGGATTTTTTGTTGCATTGACACCAGATTCAAGATAATAAAAATAGTTATTGATATAAATAAAATCTTTAATGGTTTTCTTGGGTAAATCATGAAATATTTTATAAATATTGCCATGTTCAAGCTCTAGAATGACTTTATCATAAAAGCTTGTTCGGCGTTGTTCAATCGTTTGTTTTTTCTCTTGTAATTTGTCAGGAATTTTAAATGAAAAACTACTGGATTCATCCAACATGATAATTTCAATTAAAGAAGATGCTATATTACTTTTAGCTTTTGAATTTTCAAACTCTTTTAACTGTTTTGCTTTTTCTTCTTGAATTTCTTTTTTAAGAGATTCCATGTCTTTCATTAATTCTTCAAAATCAATTTTCAAAGATTGTTTGGATTTCAAAGAAAGTTTTTTAAATACTATATCTATAGGAAGTTTTGTTAAAAGTAATTCATCTAAATTAAGATTAAACTTTTGTAATTGCTCTTTAAGCCATTTGAAATGATTGATTCTTAGATTGCTTAATTCATATAAATTTTTATTGCTATAAGTTTTTTTCATGAAATCACTCATGAATTGTCCTACTTCTGTTGAATAGAAATCCTTATCATTGAGATTGGTTTTTCCTTCAATCATTTCCATAGACGCATTAAAAATATTGGTCAACATATGAGAGGTTGTATAATGAATATTTTTCTCAATCATATTCAAACTTTTGGTAAGAATTGATAATGGAAACAAATGATTCATGAAAATTTTTTTACTCATCAAATCATCAATGAGACTTCGATTGATTTCTTTATTAAGATTTTTAGTATAATCTTCAAAATTTTTAGAAAATAATTTTGAAGAATAAAATTTATTTTCTTTGAGTATCTCATGCCATTGATTTAATGATTTTTTAATCTCTTTAGCATCTTGTCCTGATTGACTGATTTTTTTAAAAATAGAATCAAATAATTCTTGAATGCTTGCTTGTTCATTTTGCAAAAATTTTTTCAATTCACCGTTCAGTAATTTTCGATTATTGCCAATGGTCATTAATTGGTTTTCTATGCAAGATAAATAGCAGTTTTTTTGTAATGATTGTTTGACTTCTTCTTTATTCAATAAATTTTCTGAATTTTTAGATACTTTTGATTTTGTGTTGAGAAGTCTGTTATCGTAAATAGACAAAATTTTATTTTCTGTATATTGATACAATTCAAGATATTCTTGATATGATAAATGATAAATGTTGATTTGATTTTCTACCTTATACATATTGACTTTTTTGCCAATATTTTCATATAAACCTTCATCAAAAACACATTCAAAAAAGTTTGTTAAGTATCTTGTGGTAGAGAATCTGCTCTCAACATTAAAAAATAGATGATCAAAAAATGATGGAATTGATTCTAACTTTTCTTTAAAAATTTTATCTAATTTTTCTACTTTGTTCATGATAATATTTAAATATTATCTATATAATAACAAAAAAGTTTCTTAATGTAAAGTTTAAAAAAATGATAAATTTTTTTAGCTCTTTGTTGTATTGATTTCAATCTTTTTTCTGGTCATATCTCCCCATGCATGACCATTATTTTTAAAGAAGTATTGATAAGTACCTTGAACTCGCCAATAAACACTGATATAGCGATAAATCATGGTTTCTAATAAAAACAACAAACTCATATATAAAAGATATTTGAAAGAAAAATTATCATAATAGAAATCTTCAATCACAATGGCTGTAAATGAAATAATAAGACCTAAGAGAACGGCAAAAATATAAAAATAAATTGCTGTGTACAAATTAATCCAACCCAAGATTGTTAAAACAATCAAACCAATATAGCCAAACATTTCAATGGTGGGGCCAGCAGCTTCTGCTAATACATAAAAAGGATATGAGAAAAATCCTACGTAACCTGACTTGGGGTTGAGAAGTAGTTTTTTATGTCTAATTAAACATTCTAGCAATCCTTTTTGCCATCGACGTCTTTGATGACCTAAAGTTTTCCAATCATCAGGAGCTTGGGTATATGAAATAGCGTCTGGTAAAAATTCAATCTTAAATTTTTGTTTTTTTTCTAAATAATATTGTCTAATTTTTAATACCAAGTCCATATCTTCACCCAAGGAGCCTTTGGTATAACCACCTACTTTCACAACTGCTGCTCTAGAAAAAAGACCAAATGCACCAGAAATAATCAAGAGAGAATTTGTTGTCATGAAACCCATTCGTCCAAAGAAAAAAGCCCTCAAATATTCAACAACTTGAGCCATTTCAATCAATTTTTTAGGTAAATGAAATTTTTTAACAATTCCGTTTTCAATTTCAAGTCCATTTAATATTCTCACAATTCCTCCGACAGCAACTGTTTCTTTGTTAAAAATAAAAGGTTTTATCATTTTGTTGAAACAATCAGGGTCAAGTAAGGTGTCGGCATCAATGCAACAAAACAAAGAGTATTGACTTGCATTGATGCCACAATTAATCGCATCAGCTTTGCCCCCATTCTTTTTATACACGACTCTGATTCGAGAATCAAGAAGAGAGTGATATGTTTCTAAAACAGGCTCATTGTGAACCTCATTTCTAAAATTATCATTACTTCTTATTAAGTGAAAATTATTTTTTAATTCCCCTAATGTATTATCTTTTGATCCATCACAAACAATAATGATTTCATATTTATAATAATTGACATTTAGTAAGGCAGTCACACTACCAACAATTGTTAATTCTTCGTTATAGGCTGGTACAATAATACTGATGGGAGGATCGTGATGATCTAGCTCCAAAGGCCATATTTGATGCATTTTGTTTAATGCATGTGGTCGAATGCTTAAAATACTTAACACATTAAGTGTTAAGTATCCAAAATTTATGAAAAGAAAGTATATGAAAAACGTCCATTCATAAGCTAAAACTAAATATCCATATTCTCTCATTGATGATTGTATTTTTCTTAAATTTCCTTAGAATTATTAAATATTTAGAAAAAAGCAAGGTATTTTTGTAAGATTCATGATAAAGATATCATTTTAAAAATTGGAATGAAATTGATAAAAAATCATACCGTGTTGAGTTTTTTTCTTTTCATATCTCCCCAATCATGTTTGGATTGAAAGAAATATTGTGCTGTGCCTTGAATTCTCCAATAAAGACTTACATAACGATAAAAACAAACTTCCAAAAAGAAAATTGCAGTCATATACATCAGATATTTAAAAGAAAAATTATTATAATAAAAATCTTCAATAATGATGGATGTAAATGAAATAATCAGTCCAATCAATACAGAAAAGACATAAAAGAATAGGGCAGTATAAGGATTTATCCAACCTAATAAACTGAGGCATATGACACCAATATAACCCAATAATTCAAAAACTGGTCCAAGTGCTTCAGCTAAAATGAAAAATGGATAAGAAAGAAAAGCCACATAACCACCTTTTCGATTGAATAATAATTCTTTGTGCTCAACCAAACACTCCCATAAACCTCTTTGCCATCTTCTACGCTGTTTACCCAAGGTTGCCCAATCATCAGGCACTTGTGTATAAGAAATGGCATCTGGTAAAAAATCTATTTTGTAGCTTTCACCTGTTTTTAAATAATAACGTCTTAATCTTAGAATGAGGTCCATATCTTCACCGAGAGATCCTTTGCGATATCCTCCAACATTTATCACTGCTTTTTTTTGAAATAAGCCAAATGCCCCTGAAATAATCAATAAAGAGTCAGTTGCCATCCAACCCATTCTACCTAAAAAGAAAGAGCGTAAATACTCAACGACTTGAGATAATTCAATCACCGTTTTAGGAAGCCTGAACTCTTTGACTAAACCATTTTCTACTTCAATACCATTAAGTGCCCTTACAATTCCACCAACAGCAATGGTATTATTATTGAAAATAAATGGTTTAATCATCTTATTGAAACATTCTGGATCAAGAAGTGTATCTGCATCAATGCAACAAAAAAGTGGATATTGGGAAATGTTAATTCCACAGTTGGTTGCATCTGCTTTGCCTCCATTTTTTTTATAAACAACTCTTATTCGAGGATCTTTCAAAGAATGATAAGTTTCTAAAATAGGTTGATGAATTAATTCTTCTCTAAATGAATCATAACTTCTAACCAGTTGAAAATGTTTTTTTAACTCTCCCAATGTATTGTCTTTGGAGCCATCACAAACGATGATGATTTCATATTTAATATAATTGACATTTAACAGAGAATTGATGCTATCTACAATGGTTAATTCTTCGTTGTATGCAGGCACAATGATGCTAATAGGAGGAGATGTATGATCAAGGTTTAACGGCCATAGTTTATGCATTTGATTTAAGGCATGTGGGCGAATACTCATTAACCCTAATACGTTTAAGCTTAAATATCCCAAATTAATAATTAAGAAATAAATAAAGAAGATGAGTTCATATGCAAAAAACCATGTTGCATATGCTGTTGCGATATCCATAATTATCCTTGATGTATTTTCATTTGAAAGGAAATTATAAAAAAATAAAAAAATGTCAAATAATATTGAAATTTGTTGACAAAAATAATTTTTATACATGTTCATGAAAAAAACACTTAATAAAATCGTTGCAATCATGATCTTTCTCTCCTTTATGCCTTATGAAGCCATAAGTGCGCCTATTTATTTTGTGGAATTAACTGAAAAGGATCAGCAATCCATCAATAAAAATAACATTTGCTATAATGACATTTATTTGAACAACCAAAAAATAGGATTAATAGGGAAAAACGATATTTTTTTGAAAATAAATGATGGGTTTGAGCACTCATTTATTGTTGATAAAAATGAAAATAAAATTTATTTTTCTGGCTCCAAAGATTTCATGAAAAGTCATTTTGAGGGAAATATTGATAAAATAAAACAAAATGATTGCTATGATAAAGAGTGTTTTATTGATGCAAAAATGAAAGTCAAAAAAATAAGCCATAAGAATGAACAACCATTTTTTAATCAAGAAATACACATAATAGACCGTTGTATGAGAACATCAAAAGATAAATTGTTTCAGAATTATTCTGTATGGGAAAAATTCAAGAATTGGTTGAATTAATTTTTATAATGCCTTGCTTTATTCCTATAGACCAATTGACACATTGATCTTGCATAAAAATACCTAATAATTGTTCTAAACAATTGTGCATATTACTGCATTTTAAACAAATTTCGTTGTTCATATTTCTTAAATTTTTTTTCATGATACTTTTATATGTATCATGAAGCAAAGTGTCCCCCATCATGCCCATTAACAAGTTATATTTTTGTTTTTTTTTAATAAATTGATTTTCTAGAACGAATTTTTTTTTATCAACGATATGATTGAGTGCATCCACTTTTTGATCAATTTTTAGAATATTATTAAAAATATTTAATTGTTTTTCATATAACACTTTGATCTTATCGAGATGTCTCCAAGAGTAATTTAATTTATTTTGATAAATATTGGAAAGCATTGGAGCTATCGGTTTATTGAACCATATTTCTTTGGGCTTTATAGATGAATAATCAATGAATATTTCTTGACAATTTGGATGAAAAGCCAATGCTTTTAAATTTTGATAAGACAATTTAAATGAAGAATGTATGATTAAATAAAATTGATGAAAATTTTTAACATCTATCCACTTATTATCATCTAAGATGAAGACGATATCTTTATTAATCGATTTTAATAATTTATTAAAAATTTGATGGGGAATACCATCTCCATATAAATGAATGATATCTATATCTTGTATTTGTGAATGAATCATTTTTTTAAATTTCCACCAATGAGGATATTTTTCCCAAACATGATATAAATTAAGGTCTATTATTTTCATACTCATAAATTACTTGCATTTTAAAATAAGTCAAATAAAATGTAAATATATGGAGAAAATAATGAAATTAAAAGATTCATTGAAATTAATTCAAGAAGAAAAAAATAAATTAAATACCATTATTGAAAATTTTTAAAAATTGTATGAAGAAATTCAAAAATGAATTAAAAAAAGAAAAAATTGATATTCATGATGATTTAGCAATTTTTTTAACCAAAATCAATGAGATGGTGGAAAAACATAAATAGGAATACATCGAACAATATGGGATTGAGTCAACACAAACTAAAATCAAAATCAAACCTTTTGTTGAAATAGCAAAATTTGATAATGGATTGAAAAAAAATTTAAGTGGCATCACTGAAAAAAAGTCATTAAAAAAAAAATCTGATTATTTTAAACAATTGTGTACAGAAGAAATTTGTGAATATTTCAGTACAAACAACGCAGCGTTTAAAAATTTATCAAAGTTGAACGGCTTAATTCATAAAGAGCCCAGTATTGAAATGAAAGTGGTGAAATATGATTTTTTGTTGGAAGGACTTTTAAACATATTTAAGGAGTTAGAAGATAGTAAAATGAGGTTTCCTAAAGTTGATCATCAATTGTTTTTTCTAATTGCCTATCAAAATGAAAAAAATTATCTAAATTTATAGATGGTTTTGAGGTTTTAAGTAATAAAGATTGGACAAATCATATTGCTCAATTAATGATTCATGATGAACAATCTCTGAAAAGAGGAGGATTAGCATTAAAGCCTTTAAAATAATTAATTAATACTTTTTTAGATTATCAAAAATCTGATGTATTGGTTGATCAAAACTTTAATAACATGGGCTATCCGGAAAAACGTGTGGAAACTAAAAATCTATAAAAAATCACTTGACAAAAGAAGAAATTTATGTCAATTTATTTTTAATTCAAAAAATTGATTGATGAGCAAAAAAAACACAAGTAAAAAAAATACATCAAACACCACCTCAAACACCATAAAGTTGATCAAATCTTATACTTTATCACATGATATGAATCAAGTGAAATTAGATCAATTGTTTCAAATGTATGCAGTTTATCAAGAAGAATATGTGAAACATACCCAACAATATTGGAAAGATTTTATCAAAAATCAGGGGAATCAAAATCTGCAATCAACGAACAGCAAAAATCAATTTTCCAGTTACGGTTCAACCAAGCATATTCCGACTCGATTGAGTGCAGCCTTATTGCAATCATTGTTGAATCAGTCTTGCTCATCGCTCAATGCTTATTTATCACATCTGGAGAAAAAATTCTCGCAAATCTTGAATAAAAGTTCCATCAAAGATCCTACTACTCTTCATCAAATCAGAACCATCAATCAACAGCATGCTTGGTTGATGAAAAAATTAGATTATTACCCTTATGTGGATAAAATCAATGACGAAGGCAAAATGGTTCAAGTCAAACAAGCCACGCCGATTCCAGATGAAATTTTGAAGCTGGCAAGAAAAATATTTCATCATGTGATAGAAAAAAGAGTCAAATTTCCGTCCATGAAAAATCCTAGGTTCATTGTTGATGGTCGTATGGCTGAATTACAAACCAGTCACAACCATTGTGCAAATAATGATAAAAATTCTCAACAACCTCATTTTACCCATTGGCTCAACATCATTACCTTGGTCAAAGGTCAAAGAATTCAAATTCCTCTCAAAACTTATGCTCATTTTCTCAACGCCCCTGGCGTGGTGGGTAACAGCATTGAGCTGATTTTCAGAGAAAAGTTGCTGCCTAAAAAATTTAAAAATGCTTCAATCATTCAAAATAAAATTAAAGACAAAAATAAAGATCATGGTGATGGTTATTTAAAAGATCATGATTTAAAAAAGAAAATTAAAAATCAATCTAAGATTAAATATCAATTGGAACGTAGCATCAAGATTATCTTCAACAAGAAATCTGACGTACCAATCATTGATGTTCATCAATGTAAAAATAAAATGACTCAGTTGAAACGAGAAGTGGCAATGGACATCGGATTGTCTCATTTGATAGGCACGAGTGATGGTGAGTTATTGGGAAATAACTGGCTTAAAAAATTGATGATTTTTGACAAGAAAATGACCAATTTATTGTCACATCGTCAATATTGCTCTTCGCAGTATGATAAACGATTAAAGGCTCAAGCCAAGCAACAAGCTCATATTCATGTCAATGAAGATTTTAAAAATAAATCTACATCTCCCTTCAATCAACCATCTATTGAAATAGCGTATATCGAAAAAAAGAAACAAGACGATGAAAGTTGTGAGGAAAAAATAAATAAAATTGTTAAAGTTAAAAAATTAAACAAAGAAGAATTTAAATCACAATCATTGGATAAAGAATACAAAAAGCTTGCTCAAAGTGTAGAGCAAGAAGGAAAATTATTGCGAAAGACCTTGAAAAGTCCCAGATACATTCAATTGACCGAACAGGTCAGAGGATTCATCAAAACTGAAATCAACCGAGTCTTGAATCTTTATTTCAAGACCCATACAGACATCAAGACCTTGGTCATGGAAGAGTTGAATTTTCATCAACCGGATTTAAGTCCTCGCATGAATCGGTTGATTCAGAATTTTGGATTGACCATTGTCAAACAAAAAATCAAAGAATTAAGTATCTCGCAGGGATTCAAACTGGAGGAAATCAACCATGCTTATACCTCACAACAGTGTGGAAATTGTGGCTTTGTGGCAAAACAGAATCGATCCAAGCAAGCCAAATTTCAATGCGTCTGTTGTGGTTTTCAATTGAATGCTGACATTCAGGCTGCTCGTGTTATTTTGAAACGTTTTCAAAATCAGCAAGGCACGGCAAAAAGTAGCTTGAATCGACGCGAACTTCTTCAAAGTTTAAAATCAGAGTTCATCAATAAAATGAACCATGATGATTCAGTTTGGAGAAAGTTAAGAAGTAGGAGAAATTTTACAGATTTTCTGAAAGATAAAAAGACTAAAAATTATTTTCTAACAGAATTACTGGACTTCGTTTTAACTACTTAGACTCCTGGGCTTGAGTCTATGACTGCGACTGATGTTTTTAAGGCTTTGGGTATAACCCGAAACTTAAAAAACTCTGCGTAAAATGTGCGGATGCTGAAATTTGTGGGTATTTTTTTGAATCTTTTCAACTAACTTTCCACACGTTTTTCCGAATAGCCATAACATGTATCTTCAGGATGCAAAAGATCATTTGAATTTAGCAAAAGCTATTCTAGAAAATAACTATAGAAAAATGTTGGATGCTTCTAGTTTAGATACATCTTCAAGAGAATTGATTGATGATAAATTATGGGACTTTTTAAGAAGTGAAGAGTTTTTTAAAAATTTAGAAAATGAAAAAAAACAAAAGAATAAGAATAAGCCATGACAAAAAAATTATATTATGCTGTTGAAAAAGAAACATTGTTAGTTTCCAGGTTTGAAAATAATCAAGATTTAAATTTTGAAAAACCTTTTACTGAAATATATGATTTCGAAATATTTTTTAAACAATATTTGTCAGATACACCAGACTGGTCTGAATTAACCACTGGTAAAATTAATCAAATCGATGTTTTATCTGCTCAATTTATCAACAAAAGAAATTTTGAAAAATTTCTCATCGATTATCACGCCTTAGATAAACCTGTCAATTTATCTTTTGTGGAAAAAATTTATAAAATGTGTGAATATCAATCGTCTATCAGATCAATGATGTCTGAAGACTCTATTGTATCAAATGTTTTTTTGCAAAATTTAAGCTCAGACCAAACAAAAAATTATCAATCCTTAAAAGAAAATTTTGACAATTATCATATTTATCAACGATATGAAAAAATGGATGTCAGGTGGGTCAATAAAGAAGAAAGTAGGCAATTGATTGACTATATGATTGAGAAGAAATTATTTCCAGATGTCAAAAAAGAATTTTTTCAAAATATTGAAAGAATTAATTTTTCAGAAGTAAATCATAAAACGCATTCTGATTTCATTGCATTTATGAAAGTCATAAGCAAAGATTTGTATCAAAAGTCTATGTTATTAGAATATGTCAATGAAAGTATTTATGATAAAATAGATGAAAAAAGTAAAAAATTATATGATAAATTTTTCAAAGATGTTTCTTTAGAAAAAGATGATTTCATGGAGGTAAAACCATCATTTTCTATTAAAATAGATAAAGTCATGCTGTCTAAAAAAATTGGCAATATATTAGATGTAAAAGAAATGAATTATAACATCAATAAAATGGTTTCTTTTTTTAATAGTAAAGTATGTGATTGGTTTGAATGTGAAAAAATCATCATTCATCAAGGAACAAAAGAAGATAATATTTCCTTTATTGGAAAAAATGATGATTTTGTGGAAAAAAATCAAACTAAAATAAAACAAGTTGTTCAACATATTTTAATTAATTTTCAACCAGGATTTCAAGAAAATGAATTTTATAAAAACTTATTTGAACAACAAAAGGTTTTATTGGATCTGAATATTATTGATGACAGAAAAAAAACAATGAAAAAAATATGAATCCTCATGTTCATAAATTTTAAAACATTCTATGAACATTAAATTTTTTATAGAAGTAAATGACAAAAAGTTTCAATGGTAAGACAGTCTTTATTGTTGAGTTTTATACAAAATTATGAAAAAACTTATTATTTAATTTATTGTTTTATTTCTTGTACCATTTTTTTTCTCACAAATGGCAAAGGATTTTTATCATATTTTTGAATGAAAGAACCTAAATTTTTTTCTGACAACAATTTCAGATAATAAAGATGAATTTGTTTTAAATGCAATAAATAGGCCATATCATAAAAGCGAATATATCCATGATTTCGTAATATTTCACAAATTTCTTGTCCAGTCATCATATCAATTTCAAGTTTTTCATCCCATAATAAAATGGTAGAATATGAAATTCTTAAATTCCTAAAAATAGCATGAGTTCCATAATGATAGACAATGATTAGAAAAAAATAAAAAATATCTAGAAAAATAGGTTTTGCAAAAGCCCAAATATTATCAATGTCTTTTAATGTATTATTTTTATACATCAAGAAAAATTGCTTTTCATTTAAATAGCTCCAAATATTCCAACATATTGATAAAACCAATAAAAATGAAGAAAATGTAATGAGCCATTGCCCATATTTATATATTTTTTGAAAAGATTCTATATTTTTTATCATGACTTATTATTTATACTCATGTTTAATCTATAAATAAAAATTGATTATGTCAATAAATAAATAAAAAAATAAACTTTATGTTGTATAACACGGTTGAAAAAAATTGACTATTTGATGATCATGATATACATTATGAACAACTATTTTTACGGAATATTGTTCATGTCAAATAATTTAAAAGAAATTAGAAGGATTAATTTTGTTTTTTCATTTTCAGAGTTATTGTTTAACTCTTTGATTTTTATCTATACCCTCAAGTATTTTAAACCAGAATATTTGTTTTTATCTCTTGCTTTTCAGCACTTTGTTGGATATTGGGGTTTCATGACTAATCTTAAAGGCTTAAGACTAAAAGAAGTCAGCATGAGACAACATGTTCATCAACGTTGGAAAGATTTGTTATTCTTGAAATTAAAGAATCAATATTACAGATGTTTTTTTGTGGTCTCAATCATTGCAATACTTGCAGTATTTTGTCCTCCTTTGATTGGACTTGTGCTTCTTAATTTAATTGGTTTTGCAAGAGGGCATTATTATTCATCCAAGCAAATGATTGATTTGTTTTTCATAGAAAAAGAAGCTCGATTTAAATATCTTGCTGGCATGCAATTTATTGTTTTTGGCGTGAAGATTTTCATGATGTCTGTCATCATCGGATTATTTCAATATTACAATATTGATTTTAAATATCTCATACTATTAAATTCATTTTTAATGTTGAGTTTGATTTGGCAACAAAAAAGTATTTTCTTTCAACCTTTTAAATTAAGATTAGAATCTTTGAAAAAAATTTATAACATCAATAATGTGATGAAGCTTCCTGGATTTAATCGTTTGAATGTCACCTATTATATGATTGATGGAATGTCTGTTATTTTGAAAATCACGTTATTCTATTTATTTTTAAATCAAGCTTTAAAATCAGTATATTTTTTATCTTATGTAGAATCTTTTGTGACATTTGTATCTCTTGTTTTATTGTTTTTTAAAATAGGAAAATTCAACATGAAAATTGTCTACTTGAATTACGCTGTATTTTTTATTGCAATTGTTCAAATTGCGCTTTACTTGATTTATTCAAACTCTTTATTTCTTTATGGTTATGTTCTTTTATTTTCTTTTATTAATCCTATTTTTGTCAATCAAAGAGGTTATTTGATGATGAAACTGTTGAATAATTCATCAAGTAATTCATTAACTCATGAAAATTTAAAAGGTTATGACCAAGAAGTGCGTTTTAGAGAATTCATCTTTAACATGAGCCGTATCATGACATTCATTATATTATTCTTTTATCAAATATTTTCACCAGAAATTTCTGTGGAAAAAACGATCTTGAATATCACAATTTTGCTTTTACTTGTTATTTTGGTAGAATTTATATTTATTAGACAGTTATTGAAAATCCATAAAAATGATTTATAATAATGATTAATTTAAAAAAGAAAGTTCATCATGAGTTGGTTTCAATATGATTTAAGGAAGAGATTTGCTAATTTCAGTTACGAACACAATCATGTTTCTCAAAAAATGTATCAACCAGCATGGGAGTGTGATTTAGATTATGAAAGACCTTACTTTAATATCAAAGAGACTGAATTATTTGAGATTATTTCTAACTTTGAAGATTTGATGAAATCTTTAGGCTTCAGTAAAGAATTCTTACAATTTCAATATTCAATTAATTTAAAAAAAATTAAATTTGAAGAAATCATTCAAAAAATAGAATTATTCGTTAACATCAGAGATGTGGTGATTGAAAAAGAAATTGATGGAGAGGTGTTCAAAAAAGTTCGTTCAAATCCAAAAGAATTTTACAATCATCCTTTATTCATCAATCCAAGACTTAAATCATTACAAAAAGCAAATGATGAAGATATTTTTTCTACCAATATTTTAGGAAGAAATATTTTTTATTATGTGAATGACATGCATACAATGAATTATTTATTACAAAAAAATAAACATAATGAAAAAAATGGATTACCTCATGTGAATCTTTTTTCCTGTGATCATTTGATGTCTTCAGTGTTAAATTTTCAGACCAATCTTCAATGTTTTCAAATTCTTCTACAAGAGTTTGTACAACATTCACCAGAAATGACCAACTTATTTTTTACCAAAACAAATGCATTGGGACAAAATGCAACGGTTTCTTTAACCATGTATTTAGAAAATTTAAAATCTAAAGATATGGAAGAGTTTCAAGATAAAGTACTCAAATGTATGAGCACGATAGGTTTAATGAATTTATTTAATCAAGATCTTAGCTCTGAATTTTTAAGCATATTTTCAAATAAAGAAGCTTTACAAAAGTTATCAGGTTTAGATGTGAATCGTTCGGAAAACAATCAGCTTATGATTGCTATTAAAACCACGATTGAAAATTTAATCATTCAAAATCAATTAAGTTTGAATGATAATCATAAATATATAAAAAAAATTAAACTTTGATAAAAAAATCACGATCTTTTATAATGATTGATTTGACGAATATCAATATAATTTCTAAAATTGATAAAAGTGAAAAAATAACAATTATCAATTTTTTATTGATTTTATCATGATATTTGATTTTAAAAATTGATAATTATTTTTTTATTGATATATTGATAACAATATCAAAACATACGAAAGCCATATCATGGGATTATTCAATAATAAAAAGAAAGATGAGGAAGTCTTCAATCAAAGAGTACAATCTCTTGTTGAAGATATTAAGAAAGAAGCTTATAAGGGGCAAGCTTTAACTGCTCAAGGGTTAAATTCTTCCATTGAGTCTTATGCTATTCAAGAAAAAGCTCAAGCTTTGGATGCTTACCTTGTATCTAGTCCTGAGCCTTTGCAATATAAAACTCAAGCACTTATTTTGAGCATGAAAGATGAGAAGAGACAGCCTTTGGATTTAGCAAGAGAAATGGCTGGAACATTTTTTACAGCAGATAATACGTTTGGAAAGAAAACAATGGATTATCTAGCTGCTTTAGAAGTCAAAGTAGAGACATCAAAAATGAATGAAAAAGATGCATTATCAGCTAAAAATAATGTAGCTTTTGTATGCAATGTGATTGATTTGTATATAGAAGAAAATAAAAATAAAATGGATTCTTCTAATTTAAGTTTTCTAAGAAAAATAGAAGGACAATTAAGAAGTATCAATGATACATTAAGTGAAACATTTCCAGAACAAAGAAGCAATTTCTCTCCAGAGGTATTCAACAAAACAATAGCAACTATTGAATCTTCTCAATTAGCCATTTCAACAAAAGCTATACAAAATGTAGTTGTGAACCAAAATGCCATTGATGTTCTATTGAAAGATGGAGTGATTCAAAAAGCAGGTGTATCTGCATCGATTGTTGATATGAATGAAGTCAAATCATTATTCAACGCTAGTATGAAAAGTTTTGAAAATGTTTTTCAATTCGATAAAGGACTTATTGCGAGAATGGATAAAGAATTGATTGGTGATATCTTGGGTAATATGAACAAACAAGCAGGACTCATTGCAGAGTATTATCCACAAGAAGAATATGTGAATAATTTTGTGAGCAATAAAATCAATAAATTTGCACAAAACTTTGACATTGATTTAGGCATGAAGCTACCTGTTCAAACAAGCACAACGCAGGTTATGAGTGCTGAGGAGTTTGAATCATTAAGAGAAAAAGCTTTTGAACATTTGGTGAGAGCACAAGCCGTTAAAGAAACAACTGCTGCTATTTTGGCTGAGCCTATTGCTGAAAAACCTAATGATTGGAAGCAAACTCAAATCATGGCTGGACCTGTTGGAGTTATAAAAGGTAGTTTTGACACACCTTCACTTCTACAAGTTCAAGGAATTGAAGGTTTAACTGTCATTGAAGAAATTCCTCCTCTTGACCCCTTTAGGCCAGCAATACAAAAAGATGTGCCACCTCCAAGACCAGACCCAGCAGTTGTTTTTGCAACTTTGGATGATTTGGTGAAATTGACTGATTTACCCAGCCTTAAAGATAAAATCGTGCATGCCAAAAGAAATGACACTTTTTCAAAAGTGGGTGATGAATTAACTTCTGTGCCAATTAAAGCAGTTGATCAAAATGGTATTAATTTTGAGGCTGATAGCTCTTTAGGGAAATTGGCTATTCAACCAATCAAACGTTTTGAAGGAGTATCTTCAGCAGAAATTTTTTCTAATATGAATTTAATTCAGAAAGTAGCTCAACAAAGGGTTGAAATCAATGAAATGCCAACATCTATGAGAAGTCTTATTGTCAAAAGTCATGTTCCTGAAATTAAAACACCAGGGGTTGTTGAGTCCGCTCCAAAAAGTGAATTGAAAGAAACTACCATTGACCTTCCTGGAGTTGAAGGCTCTTTAGCAAGAATGCAACGTACCAGAGAGCAATTTGCAGCAACTAATTTAAAAAATAAAATAAATGCTTTACCTATGTAATTATTTTATAAAATTAAAAACCCTCCAATATAAAAGTAGATGTTTTCTTTACAAGCCTCATGATATTTAATATGATATAAAAAAGGCATTAAAATGAAAAAATTTCTACTATTAACAGCTTGCTTGATTTTAACTGGTTGTGAAATTCGTCAAGAAGTTGATCTTTATTTGCCATCTGGACAAAAAGATGTTTTTGTTTCCTTGGATGACTATAGTCAAGTCCATTTATTTGAAGTCAAAGAGCCTGTGAAAATATCAATTGGCGCACCAGAAGGTAAACAGTTTTTTATAGGTGATCATTTTAAGGCAGAGTACTCCTTTTCCATTAATCCTAATGAATCAAGAAGCATCATTTTTGATGTAGTTGAAAAAGGTGAATTAAAGAAGGAAATATTTTCAATCTATGCCTACCAGACTAAAAAAAATCCAGAAAATCGAACAGAAATCTATAAAAGATCTGGTAAATACAATAATCTTGTGGGATATTCTTATGCTTATACAATTAAAGACAAACAAGATTCTGTATTGGTTGACATGTTTGAACATAATGATGACAAACTACATCAGTTTACTTACTATGGACAACAGTCAAAAATTAAAGTTGTTTTAAAGCCTCCATATGGCTGCGAATTTATTTTTCCTAACGGACAAATCTCTTCTGATTATGCTTTTGAACTCAAAAAAGAACAAGAAATTGCTTTCACAATAAAAATTCATGTAAAAGGCACTAAAAAACCGTATGATGAGGCTTTTCTGAGAAAACTAGAGTTTCGCATGTAAGTACTAAAAAATGAATTAATTCTCTATTTTTTTAAAAAACAATCAATAAAAAATTGATTTTTTTACAGCTTAGTTTAAAATAATGCAATAATTGAAAGTAATATATGAATTATCCTGAAGAATTTGATGTGATTGTGGTAGGTGCTGGTCATGCTGGTGTTGAAGCAGCAATGGCAAGTGCAAGAATGGGAGCAAAAACTTTATTGCTCACACATAATATTGAAACGATTGGACAACTCAGTTGCAATCCTTCAATTGGGGGTATTGGAAAAGGTCATTTAATCAAAGATTCTGATGCATTGGGTGGGGTGTCTGCTCTTGCATGTGACAAATCTGGTATTCATTTTAAGGTCTTGAACTCTTCAAAAGGTGCTGCTGTTCGAGGTACTCGTGTACAACTCGATAGAGTGCTTTACAAACAAGCCATTAAGGAAGCAGTTGAAAATCAACCAAATCTGAGTGTCTTTCAACAATCTGTTGACGACATCATGGTGGGTGCCAATAATGAAGTGCAAGGCGTGATTACTCAACTTGGTATTAAATTTAAATCAAAGTCTGTTGTTTTAAGTAGTGGGACTTTTTTGAACGGTAAAATTCATGTTGGTTTAGAAAACTATACAGGTGGACGTATGGGAGACCCTGCTGCTATTACATTGGGTGATAGATTAAAAGAAATGAAGTTGCCACAAGGAAGATTAAAGACAGGAACTCCAGCTAGAATTGACGGTAAAACAATTGATTATTCTAAATTGGATGTGCAAAAAGGTGACGGTTTTGATGATGGAAACATCCCAGTCTTTAGCTTTATGGGAAACAAGGAAATGCATCCCAAACAAATTGTTTGCTATATCACTCGAACCAATGAGAAAACACATGATATCTTGCGTGAGGGTTTTGATAGAAGCCCTATGTTTACAGGATTAATTGAAGGTGTTGGGCCTCGTTATTGCCCAAGCATTGAAGATAAAATAACCAGATTCAAAGATAAGGAAAGTCATCAAATTTTCTTGGAGCCAGAAGGTTTACATACACATGAAATTTACCCCAATGGTATTTCAACTTCATTACCATTTGATATTCAATATCGTGCTATTCGTTCAATTGAAGGATTGGAAAATGTGCATTTATTGAGACCAGGATATGCGATTGAATATGATTATTTTGATCCGAGGGAGTTGAATAAGACATTAGAGACCAAATCATTTTCTGGCTTATTTTTTGCTGGACAAATCAATGGAACAACGGGTTATGAGGAAGCCAGTGTTCAAGGTCTTTTTGCAGGAGCTAATGCAGCTTTAAAAGCTATGGGAAAAGATCCTTGGTATCTCAAGAGAAATGAATCTTATATTGGTGTTTTGATTGATGATCTAATTTCCAAAGGTGTTACAGAGCCTTATCGTATGTTCACCAGCAGAGCAGAGTATCGTTTACAATTAAGAGAAGATAACTCTGATATGAGATTGACTGAAATTGGAAGAAAATTAGGGTTGGTGTCTGATGCACATTGGGATTTATTTTGTAAAAAGCAAGATTTACAAGAAAAAATCAATCAGAAAATGACTTCTACTTGGGTTCAACCAAATATGATTAAACCTGAAGAGATTGCTTCAACAGTCATGACACCTTTGTCTCATGAAAGTACAGTCAAAGATTTATTGAAAAGACCTCATGTGAAGTTTGAAAACTTAATGAAGTCTGAAGCGATTGCAGAAAAAATGGTAGATTTTGATATTAAAGTCTTGAAAAAAGAATTGGGTGAAAATGTTACCAATATCTTATTGGAATCAATTGAGTTCAATACAAAGTATGAGGGATATATTCGTCAACAAAATGATGAAATTGCTCGCTCTAAATCAATTGGCGAAATTAAATTACCAAAAGATTTGGTATATAAAGATTTTGTCGGATTGAGTACAGAAATTATTCAAAAATTAGATAAGTATAAACCCGAGACCTTAGAAGATGCTTCTAAGTTATCAGGTGTTACTCCTGCTGCTGTTTCTATTTTAATGGTTGGTTTGAAGAAAAGACGCATGATATAATCATCTTGAAATTTTTTGAATTTGAAAAAAATAAAAATGATGAAGTGGCATGAAATTTTTATTTGATGATATCAATCCAGACTTGATTGATATGATTGTATTTTGTATGATTAATCATCAATAAAAAATAATTAAAATAGGAATACATAAAATGGAAATAATCGACAATTTTATTGAAAATTCATGTAACAATTACGAACAATCGCAAATAACAACTGAAAAATCCTTAAAAACATCGTACATGGTAGAAGTAAAGACAGGAGGAAATGAGGGAGGCTCTTGCTATGGAACGTCATCTCACTCCTTTACAGTAGACGAAGAAGATCAAATGAATGAGTTATTCAATGGACTTGAATATTTGGGGATATTTATGAAAAATTTCGGAGTTTCTTCAGAGGCTTTTGAAGAATGGAAAGAAAAAAAATATCAAGAAAAAAGATACAGTGAGGATTTTTCATATGAAACATATGGCGATTATTATGGAAATAATTCTAAATATGCTGTCTATGTTTTTAAATTATCAGATGTCATGAAAGATTTGAGCGTTGACTCAGAGTTTATTGAATATGTTGAGAAAAAAGATGCTTTTTTTGAGACAGAAAAAAAAGAACAAATGAGATTAGATAAAATCAAAGAGCTAGAAGAGAAATTAAAAAATTTCGACCAAGAACAATCAAAAAATTATCAAAGTTTGCAACAACAAAAAAATGGAGTAGAAAAAAGACTGGCAATGATCAATCAAGAAATTTCTGATTTTGAAAAAAATAAGTTAAGCAAAAGAAAATCATTAGAGGAAGAATTATCAAAATTACAAGATAGAGAAACTATTTCAAGTAGAAAGAATAAACCATGAGATTAGAAATTGAACCTGATAATTTGTCATGGTTGGCAAAAAGAGAGTTATTGCCTTTGGTTAAAATAAATGATTTAGATCAATTTCTTCAATCGCAATATCATATTGAGCAAGAAATAGAGCAAATTGATAAGGTAGAAGAAAAATTTTGGAAAAGACTTTTCACATTTAGAGAAAACAGTCATTTAATTAAAAACGATCAATTTGAGAAAATTTTTGAAGAAATTAAAAAGCATCCAGATTATGAAAAAAAATTAACAGATTTATTGAGAAATATTGATAAATCTGTCAAAGAAAATCAATTTCAATCTTCTATCAAACAAAATTTATTCAAAGAGATATCTAAATCTTATTTATCTGTCACAAATATAGAAGGAAAATCAATTAATCAAAAAATAGCTATTTTTGATATGTTGCAAGAAGAATTGGGAGAGTCTTTTTTCAAAATAGATGATATGATTGCCTTACAATCTAAATTTTCTAGTCCTCACTCTCATGTAACTTTTTTGAAGCTTTTGGAAGAAAATAAAAGGAAAATATTTCTTCAAAAAGAAATTAAAAATATTGAGCAAGATTTTTTTACTCTCGTTGGAAAAGATACATTTAAAGATGGGACATTAATTAAAGAAAGTGCAATTCAATACAGTTTAAATGAAAAAATAGATATTTTAGCTTTTCATCATTTTGATCATAAAATGGAATTGATTGAAACAAAAAAAGAGAATAAACATTTATTGTCATTTTTATTTTTATCCAATAAGACATATTTACCGTATGATTATATTGATATTTATGAAAAATTTTATGAACGTTTTTTATCTGGAGAATTTTTTGATGCAAAAAATAAAATAACTTGGCAAAGAGTTAAAGACGATTATATAAAAAAATATTCACTTTCAAATTATTTGGGTTGTGCGCTAGGTCAATCAGGTAAAACAGTGAAACTAACTCAGCCAAATCAAGAAGGTATTAATTTACAAGATGTCGCCATACATCAAAAATTATGGGAATTATATGGGCATGATCAAAAATATTTAACAAAAAATAATCAGCATCTTGATTTAATGGTTCATGTTTTAAAAATTTATCAGTCTTTTGACTCAAACTTAGAAAGATTGTGTATTCATGCTAAAATTCCTCGTGAAGAAAGAAAATATGAATTGATTCCTTTGTCTAAAAAACCAATTGACGAAAATTTATCAGAAAATATACAAAGATTATGGCATAGAAAAGAATTTTTAGTTGAAAAAATAATAGAAAATAAGGCTTTTAATCAAGAACAAGCCAGCATATTGAAGGACTTATTTAATCAACAATGGAATAATTTGATAGATGCACAAAAGTCTTTTAAGCATATCTCAATTGTCAAAAATAATTTTAATTTTCATCATGATTATGCTTATTCTATTTTACATTTACTGCCACAAGATCATCCAGAAAAAAAATATATTTCTAGCCCTGTTGATTTCTTACAAGATCATTTAGGAAAATATGCAGAAAAAAGTGATTGGTTTGATTTTTTAGTCAATCATTGGAAAAAACAAGATAAAAAAGAATATGTTTTAGGGCATATGATTGATAACAATACATTAAAGAAAATAAAAGAATTTGTAAAAGTTGAATTTGATGTTGAGAAAATGGAGATACCTGATAATTATTTGAATAAAAATCTTAAAAATTGGAATAATTATGAAAAGATAGCACATCTTTATTGTTCAATCAATCAAGATGTGTATGAATTATTATTTGCATCTTTATCTCAAGAGCAAGTGAAAAATATATCAACTAAAGTCAAAATGGATTGCTTATCCCTATTGAGAAATGAAGTCGGTCCAGAAAAACTTTTGTCATATTTTTCTAAAATAAAAGATCATACCAATTTATATGAAGCGTTTGAGTGCAACAACCCAAGAGATGAAAGAAACGGCAAAGATATTGTTTCTATATTTGATATGATCAAGTCCAGATTTCATAAAAATAACAAAGAGCATGTAGATAATTGCTTGTTATATTGGAAAATGGTCAGAGATCATTCCTTGAATGATTTACCTCATGTAAAAAGAAAAGGAATTAAAATATGAAAAAAGAATTCATATCATTAATGACAAATTTGGCAGCATCTGGAATGGCAGGTCAATTTTTACATGATGAGCATTATCAAATATTAGGAAAAGATGATTTATTAATAGATTTGATGCAAAGCATCATCGATTATCGTTCGCGTTTGGGTAATCCAGGATTAGATCAGAAATTTTTCAATAAATTCTTTCAACACAATCCTCATTTAAAAAATGATGAAGAGTTTACAAAAAAAATTCTTCCTTTGACTCTCATTAAAAAAGGAGATTTTCATTATATTTTAAACGATGTTAAACTCAATGATGATGCAAAATTAAAAATTATGTTGTATTTTCCAGGATTTAGTTATCAAAATCATGAATTATCAGAAAATTTGCAAATCAGTGATGAATTGATAAAAAAATTTATTCATGATAAAAATAAAAATTTTAATGGAAAAACTCACGAAGATTTAATTGATTTTGCCAATTCTGTGTTTTCTGTCAGAAATTTACCTAAGATAAAAAACTCTTATTTTAGTAATAAAGAAGATGTCAAAAGATTTGCTAAATTATATCCGTATTTTGACAATGAATTAAAAAAAGATAAAGATGCATTATTAGTTTTTCTAGAATTAAATAAGCAAAGCACATATATTAAGCATATTCCAGAAAATTTTTTTCAGGATATGGATGTTTTATCTAAAATGGCTGAATATGGGATTGTATGGCCTCACAAAGAAGAAGAAAAAATATACTCACTTTATAATCATGATTTATTCAAGAAAAGATATGACCGTGACATGAGACAAGTTTTGCAAACCGATGATTATAAAACAGCTTGGAAAAATTTAATTAACTTTTATTATGTTGTAAAAGAAATGCCTGAGCCTAAATCAAGAAAAGAAAATGAATACACTCAGATTAAATTTTTTAATTTAGTCTCAATTGTCAAAAAAGATCATAAATTAATTTATCAAGAATGGAAAAAAAGCAAAGACAATGATGATGGCGTTTGGCATAAAGGAGTCACACCAGATTATTGGATAAAAAATTATTTTCCAGCCATTCAAGAGTTTTGTCGAGTCAATTATGAGATGCTTTTGATTGAAAATCATATAGAATATTCTCACGATAATAAAAACAAAAGATTAAATAAATTGTAAAGGGAAAGATATGCAAGAGAGAAAAAAAACACATTTAATTTATATGGATGAAAGCGGATATACTTGGATGCAAGAGCATGGAGTGGGTGCAAAACATCCAGATCAAGCATTGTCTTATGCCAATGTACCATCAAATGATGATAAGCGTTGGATAGATGGAAAACCACAAGAGGTTAATGAGCAATTTTTGACTTTATCACCATTTTATCCCTCTCAAAGATTAGATGTTTCTGTGGAAATTAACAGAGAGCCAAAAATTATGAGATATGTGAATCATCCCGCGTTTGATGGTTGTGTGAAATATATGAAAATTGATACTTTGGATTTCAAACCAATACCAAAGCATATTCCACTAGCTATTCATACAATTGGTGTTTGTCATTATAATCATAAAGAGCCTTATAAAACAATCGATATAGCACATGATGATAAAATGATTGCGATCCAAGAAGCAAGAAAAATACTTGCACCAACAACAGTCGAACATCTTAAGTATGAAGGCTGTAGACCTAATGAAGAATATCACAAGAATTATGCAAAAAATCCAAAGAAAAAAATGTAAATAAGTAATTTATAATTTTCAACACTTGACTTTTGATTTAAAAATGGTAAATAATCCCATAGATAGAAATTTTAAATTCTTAAGAGAACTTGATTTCTTGTTTTTAAATGTTAAATTTTTAGCGTTAGAAAATTTTTATATATAGGAGAAAATAATGAAAAATTCTTTAAAATTGACAGCTATCGCATCTGTGTGTTTTACATTGGTTGCTTGTGGTGGTGGCAGTAATTCCAGTGGTCTAGATTCTGGTGTAAATACCCCAGTGACAGCTAGCTATGTTTCTTCAGGTACAGTGACTGGCTTAGGTTCAATTATTGTTGATGGTGTTAGAATTGATGATTCAGCAGTTTCATCAAAAGAAATTGGTGAAAGTGGTGAAGTTGAAAATGTTGAAGTAAAATTAGGTCAAACGGTTGAAGTAGGTCATGATGATAAAAATAAAGCTGATGAAGTAAAAATCAAGTTAGCATTACATGGTTTGGTTGAAGTTGTTTCTGCTACAGATTTAACAATTATGAATACAGCTATTAAAATAAATACAGACTCAACTTTGGGGCCAGTAACTATTTTAGAAGGATTTACAGCATTAACTGATTTAGTCGTTGGTGATGGTGTGAAGGTCTACGGTACACCTGTTGTGAATACAGATGGTACAGTCTCATTGCAAGCAACAAGATTAGAGAAAAAAGCTGTTGTACAAAAATTGAGATATTTTGGTAGAGTGACCTCATTAGATACAACAGCTAAGACATTCAAATTAGGTAATGTGACTGTTAATTATGCATCAGTTGCTAATTTAAATGTGGTTAATGGACAAAAGGTCATGGTAATTGCAGATAAAACAACGGGTTATAGTAATGGTGTTTTGACAGCAACAAAAGTGAAAACAAAGAGTGAAATCAAGAAAAAACATGAACATTTAACAGGTGTCATTAGTCAACTAGATGCAACAGCAAAAACATTCTTCGTTGAAGATATCAAAGTATCTTATACTGATAATGTAGAAGTTAAACCTTCAAAAGCACAATTCTCAGATATCAAAGAAGGAGCTTATGTTAAAGTCAAAGGTGATATATCTGTAGATGCCAATGGTGTAAAAACAGTGGTAGCTAAAGAAATTGGAATCAGAAAGCAAGAAGATCATTCTGGTGAATTTGAATTACATGGATCTATTCTTAATTTTGTTTCAGATGCTGATTTCATGGTTAGAGATGTTAAAGTCGATGCAAGCAAAGCTACCATTGATTATACAAATTGTGGAGCAACAAGCTTGGGAAATGGTTTACAAGTTGAAGTAGAAGGCAGTGTTGTGAATAAGGTCGTAGCAGATTCAACCACGCCAGTTTTAGCAAGCTTATTGGCAACCAAGGTATCATGCGAATCAGTAGATTCTGCACAAAATGGAAGCACGATTGGTGTAGACGGTTCAACTAGTTTGCCAGCACCTCCAGTGATTATTGAGAAAATTGCTAATGTGACTGCTGTGAATACAAGTACAACTCCTCCAACAATTACCATTACAGTCACACAAGACTTTGCTCCAACCGTACAAGTGTCTCCTTTGACATTATTACTTGATGGATTAACCATTGATACATTAATGGATAAGAGAGTCAAAATTGAATACATTAAAGTCGGTGATGTTTTTGTAGCCAAGAAAATCAGAGTTGCTAAATTAGGGCTTTGATAGATTCAATCATTAAAAAAAGCGGCAATGCCGCTTTTTTTTTACATTCTTAATTTTTTTGATTCAATAACATTTTCAATGACGCAACCTTTTTCTTTAACAAATTCCATGAATTTATCACTATTAAAGCCAGGGACATCGCTCATGCAATTTTCAAGAATAACAACTGATGAAGGATTATTGATATTTTTCAAGAAGTCAATCGTAGAATCAGCTACACAATGACTTTTTGCTTCACCTGCAAAATACTTGGTATTAAATTGATCAATTTTGTTGATTAAATCAACATTCAATAATGTTTCAGGATATTTAACCAATTCAACTTCTGCTTTGAAGACTGAAAAATTTTCTGTATAAGGATTTTGCCCCTTTTCAACATATTGTGCTTTTTTATTATTCATTAATTCCCAATCTTTCACAGCTTGTACAATGATAGGATGCACCTCATGCCCAAGAGTACCCTTGATACAGTGGTCAGGCCAAATAAACAAGCTTTTATTGCCTTGAACTTCCAATTGAGATACGTAATATTCTGAATAAGTTTGTAATGAATCAATTGTTGAACGATATTTACCAGAGACGACATCATCTAAGGAAATGGGAGTAAATGGCTTGACATTACAACCTTGCGCATCAAGCCACCAAGAGCTTAAAGCAATATCCATTTTATTGTGTGTATCAAGTGTCAAAATAATGTCACTTGGATTTTTTTCTTTGATGAATTGAGCAATTCTCTGCATGTCTTCGTATGCACCTTTGACAGCAAGAGAGCCTGGATTTTTTGGATCATCAATAAAATCACATTGGCAGTCAATTAAAACAAGTACATTTTCTTTTGTCATATGTTTCTCCTTTTATGATGAGATGATTATAACCAACTTAGTTTGAAAAGTCAACTAAGTGTTAAAAAAATTTGACTTTTTATTTTAATTTTTTACAAGTTAGCAGAACTTTCAAGAAAAAAATGTTAAAAAAAATAATCATAATGACTTTCGTATGGACTTTTTCTTCTTTCTCTTATGCCAAAGGAATGGATAAAACATCAGATACTATTGAAATGACGGCAAACGGTATGATGTCTCAAAAAACATGTATGATTAGATTAGATGATACACATAATATGAGATATATCAATGCACTACAATTACAAAGAATTTCTTTGAAAAAGAATGATTCATTTGTGCAATTTATTTTTGATGCAAAAAATATCATCACAATTAAATATGCAAATTTTGATACAGCTTTTTTGGTTATAGAGAAATTTATTCAAGAGATGAATAAATGTCATTGAGATGTTTTACGGATAGCCAAAATAATGAAGGTATAAATCGAATAGATTTAAAAAATATTTGACAAATGGTTATATTTTTCATAATTTTTTGAAAAAGAGAAATATATATGAAAAAATATTTTATCACTGTTCTTGGACTTTTAAGTTTAACTGCTTTTGCTGAGGAAACTAAAAGAAAAGATTTAGAATTGATTTCTGAGATAACAACAAGTCAAAATTATACTCAATTAAGACAGGATATTATTTTTACAAGATTTCAAAATCCATATACGGAAGATTTTGATAAAACATTGAAAAATATTTATGATTATCAATCAATGGAATTAGAGTTATTTGAGAGAAAGACCAATGGGGGATCTAAAGGAGAGCAAGATATTGCCTTAAGTTTTGGAAAAGGCAATCAAGTATTGAATGATCAGACTTTATTTGAATCTAAATTCACCCTATCCAATATTTTCAAGAAAGATTATTTACCAGATTATAAATTGTATGGGCATCTGCATTTTAATCATGACATCATTCCTTTTAGTACAAATATAGAATACAGAGCAAGTATTTATAAGGATACCTTCATTCAAACAGGTGGATTAAATATCGAAAAATATTGGAGTGATTATCGATTTCTGATAGGAAAAGATTTTTCTTATTATCATTTTGATACTTTATCATCTTTGTCTTTGCAAAAAGGAAAAACCAATTCATGGAAATTACAGGCAAGTTATTATGAAGATAATTTTTCATTGAATTATGCTTATGGTAATGCACCAGATTTAGAAGTAGTTAATCAACAAAAATTAATCAATGGTCATCATAGTCATACCATTTATTCAAGAATATTTCTTAATAAAGACTTTCATTTATTGGCAGGTTTTAATCAAACAAAGACAAAAACTGATTTGATGCAAATAAATGGTGCCTCTTCTTCTTACAAAACAAATACGCTATGGATAGGCGTGAAAACAATTTTCAAATAATAAAATGTTTACCGATGATACTTATTTTTTAGCCATCATACAAACAGCCATTAAAATTTGTCTGTTTATCTGTTTATTATTATTTATTGCTTTGGTTTTTAATCATGGTAAGAAAAAAATATTTTTATATCGTAAGAAAAAAGTTTTAGAAAACTGGACTGAACAAATCAAGAATATTTACGATGCAGTTAAATATAAGAAAAAAATTAAATACATGTTTGATTTTATTCCTATTTGGTCACAAGAGTTTGAAAAGTCTAATTATCAAAAGAAAAAATTATTCATTCTTTTGGCTAATCAAAATTACATGAGACAAAAAATTTATTTTTACGTCAAAGTGTCGCAAGTCTTGAAATTATATAAATATTATACGTTGGTCAGAAAACAACAGTTTTGTTTTGCGATTCATTTTTTAGGAAATTATTATCAAAACAGACCGACAACCTCAGTTGAATCAACGATTTATGAATTATCCTTGTCTGATTCCCCCTTAATTGCTTATGAATCTTCTATTGCTTTACTAAAAATCAATCCAAGTATTCATGCTATGAAAATTTTGCATTATTTAAAATACTTTGATTCATGGACGAAACATGAATTAAAGTATTTAGCTCAATATATTCCATTAAGCACCATGAATACATTCATCATGAGACAACTAGAAAAAAAAGTAACTTTGCAAAGTTTTCCATTGTTGTATCAATTAATTTTATTTTGTTCTACCAAGGAAAATATACTCAAATACATTCTTTTAAATTATAAGGAATTTACAAAAGAAGAGGTATCTTTTGCAATTAAAAATATAGAAAATCCTGAAAATTTCAAAATAATTGAAAGATTCAAGGAAACCAATAATTGGTTCATTTTAGTGGCAATTATTCATTCTATTAGTAATTTGAAAATAAGAACACCTAAACAAGTGATGTTTTTATTGAAGATGTTAAAGCATGAAAATTGGTGGGTAAAAACCAGAAGTGCTCAATCATTGTGCTCTATTTATGAGTATAATGACTTTTATTTAACTCCAATCATAAAATCGATTGAAAACATGGATGATAAAAAAGTTGTTTTGAATCATTTAAAAGAAAAAATGATCATCAATAAAAAATGGCCTGGACATCAATATAAACAAATATTAAAAGAAGATAATAATATTGCGCAAGAGGAATTTATGTCCTCATAAGCTCTTCTTCTGAAATAAATGGTTGGTTGTCATCTAATTCAACATTACCTTTTATTCTAAAAATAATATCAACTTTTGCTTTTGATTTATAATTTTTAGCTTGAAGGTTATCCATTGCAATAATTTCATTTGTAAAAGAAAGAATAATAAATTTAGCTTGCTCAAGTGAGAGAGGGCTATTTTGCATTTGTTGTAATAATCCTTCTGCATTAAAACTGACTTCCATTTCAGTACAATTTTTAATTTTCAGACAATCTTTGTCTTTTTTATTATAAACATGAGCAGAAAATTCAACTAAAATATTTTTTTCTAAAACAGTACTCAAAACATTGGTCAACTCTTGAGCTGTGTATAAATAATTAGAAAATGATTGAATATCAATATTTAATTTTTTAAATGCTTTCTCATTTGAAACAATAATTTTTGTATGAGCAGAAGACTCTATCGTTGATTTAGGGTTGCTTTTTTGACGATTAACTGCATATACGTTGACACATTGTAAACATAAAATCATCAGAATAAGAGATTTCTTTATCATATTATTTTTTTGAGTTAATCTTTTCTTCTAGAGATTTCAAAAATTCTTCAATACCTTTGTGTTGTAATTCTTGAGCAAAACCTGTTCTATAAACTTCCATAAAACTGATACTGTCAACAACGACATCTAAAATTTTAAACGCATTATCTTTATAAATAAGAACCAAATCCATTGCTACAGATCCGTTATTACCAATTAATTTCATTTTAACAGTGACTAATTCATTATTTGATGTTGCTTTTAAAATTTTAACAGAAGAATCCTTGTATGTATCAACAATACTGACATAGGCAGAAAGTAGTAGTTTCTGAAACATTGTGTCAAATTTTTGACGTTGCTCAGTAGACATTTGTCTATTGTATTTTCCTAAAACTCTGTTGCCAACCAATCTCCACTCCACATGAGGATAGATATCATTTTGAATAATTTCTGTGTACTTTGCCTTAGGCTCTTTTTGAAATTTCTTTAAAATATCAGATACTTTAAGTTGTGCAAAATCTTGAGATTTTTGTTCAATACTCTGTGTATTATTTTGCTGATTAGATAATTCTTTATTGGTATCAACTTTATCAACTGCCTGAGCATAACTCAATGAATAAAAACCAAGAAATATTGATAAAGCAATTAATGTTTTTTTCATGCTGCACTTTCAAAACTAATAACATGATAACAAGAAAATGTAAAAAGTCAAAGCATTATTTTAGATATTGTGACATGAGGAAAAATCATAAATTAACATAATGATAGATGATAGATATTCAAAAAAAGAATATGACGCAAGATATTTTCAATTGAAAAATAATGAAAAAATCTCTGAATATTGATTTTAATGAGTAATATATTTTTAAAAAATAAAACTCGACAGTACTAATTGATTGAAAAAGCTAATTTCGTCTAAGAAAAAAACCATGAAAATAATAGACAAAGTAACTTTATATGTTAATATCTGTGATGAATGAAAAGAAAAAAATATTGAAGAAATGATTAGAAATTCAAAGATTAAAAGCCAAAGAATATAAATTAACTGTGCCAGAATATTTAACCTTAGTTATTTTACATAAATTTGCTCATATATATGACTTAACTCCATCAAAGATAATTTTTGAGATGGAAATTCTGGTAAAATATTAGAAGCTTGTTTCACAATGATTTAAAAATAAAATTGTGTTATTATCAATGAGATTTTACTTCATTTAATTTGATCAATTGATTCAAATTATAAATATGAACCAATCCTTGGAAGATCATATCAATCATTTTTCTGTTATAAAAATGAAGTTGTTTGAGTATTATCCAAGATTTAAGGCTGGCGAAGACATGCTCTACCTTTATTCTTTTAGAAGACAATGCTTTGTTGTCTTCTTTGGTTTTGAGTTTGTCTTTTTTATAGGGTTTTTCATTTCTTTTAACAGG
>JACCDS010567467.1_pt1 | contig 49027 bp, 37 predicted proteins | sample 7446441 | NCBI WGS metagenome assembly JACCDS01 (sample SAMN15323445, study PRJNA562643) | freshwater metagenome | isolation source: river surface water | place: USA:Blue River Watershed | collected 2017-08-17 | reverse complement strand
TGAGCAACGGAAACGGGCGCATCAAGTTTCCGATCAACGAGCCGGCCGAGGGCCGCAAAAAGTCGCAGATCGAGGAATACATCGATTTCTACGGCGGTCCGGGCGTGCAGCACTTGGCGCTGGCGACCGACAACATCATCGAGACCGTGACCGCCCTGCGCGCCCGCGGTGTCGACTTCTTGATGGTGCCCGACACCTACTACGACGAGGTGCTCGACCGCGTGGGCGAGATTGACGAGGATCTGGCTCCGCTTCGCGAGCTCGGAATCTTGGTCGACCGCGACGACGAGGGCTACCTGCTTCAGCTGTTCACCAAGCCGCTGATGGATCGTCCCACCGTATTTATCGAAATCATCCAGCGCAAGGGCGCCAAGTCCTTTGGCAAGGGCAACTTCAAGGCCCTGTTCGAGTCGATCGAACGCGAGCAAGAGCGCCGCGGCACGCTGTAAGCGGACCGCTTTCAATGCAAAGCGGGGGCCCTGAGGCCCCCGCTTTTTTTATGCGTCATCGCGTCAGCCTTTACTGCTGCTGCTGGATTCCGAATTGCTGTGCGTACTTCTCGTAAAGCTGTACCATCGGGTCGGCCTGGTAGGCCTCCTGGGTGAGCGCCATGCCCACGGTGTACTGCAGGTTCATGCGCGCCAGCATTTGCAGGTACTGCATGTTGGCCTCGACCTCGCTGCGCACCTGGCGGGCCTGCTTGCCCTTAAACTGCGCAAAGTATTCCAGACGCTGCACGATGTCGGCCTTGAAGCCTTCGGCCATGGTCTTGGCGGATTCTGCGTCTCCGGCCACGTAGTACCCCTCAATCAACCCGAGTGAGAAGTAGTCGTAGCCCAGCTTTGAAACCGGCATCTTGGCGGTGGCCGTGTTCAGTACCTCAAGCGCCTTCTCGGTCTGGCCCGCGCGAGCGAGGGCGTTGGCCGTGCGGGCATAGGTAGCGCGCAGGTTGAAGGTCGAGCGGCGCACGGTTTCGTCCAAGAACACGTTCGGAACCTCCATGTTGCCAAAGTTGAACTTGCCAGCGGCACCCTCAGGATTCACCATAAGGCTGTAGCACTTCTCGGTGTTGACCGAGCCAAACTCGTAGCCGTTCCCTGCGCCAGCCGAAGCCGTCGGAACAAATCGGTACACCAAGCCCTCGAGCTGCAGGTAGTCCTGCAGCCAGAAGAAGGCGCTGGGCGAGCTTCCGACCGTAGTCGAGAAGTAGATGGGGCGGCTCCAGTCGTTGTGGGCAATCAGGTCAATCACCATCAAGTCGCGCTTGGCGACGATGCTGCTGCCCCAGTTCCAGTCGATGTACTCAGGAATCGCGGTCGAATCGTTGGCGAGGCCCGCCTTGACCACGTCGGCCTTGCTCACGGGAACCCTGAAGTTCTTCATCGGGAAGAACGGAAGCTTCTTGGGGCTGTCGGTTCCGGCAAAGGCCGTGAACATCACGCCGTCGTCGCTGCGCTTGGCGTAGTCCAAGAAGTCCTGGACGTACCAGCGGCCCTTGAGGCCCATATCCTGGAAGTAGAGCACGTCGCGGGTACCCTGCACGTATTCGGACTTTTCAAATGTGAACGGAACCGGATCGCTGTCGTAGAACTTGCGCTTCATCATGTCGATGTACCAGTCCGTATTGAGCAGCGACAGATTGACGATGCGCACGTCGGTGCGGTAGCCCTCAACCTCTTGCACGTACCACAGCGGGAAGGTGTCGTTGTCTCCGTTCGTGAACAGGATGGCATTGGGCTCACAGCTGTCGAGGTACATCTTGGCGATGTCGCGGGCCGTGTAGCGGTTGCTGCGGTCGTGGTCGTCCCAGTTTTCGGCGACCATCAGCGTCGGAACCCCCAGGGTCAGCACCGTAACGCCCAGCGCCAGCGCGGTCGAGCGGTACTTCGCCAACAGCTCGTACAGGGCCACCACTCCGAGTCCGACCCAAATCGCAAAGACGTAGAACGATCCGACAAAGGCGTAGTCGCGCTCGCGCGGCTCAAACGGCTTGTGGTTGGTGTACACCACAATGGCGAGGCCGGTGAACAAGAACAGCAGCGTAATCACCCAGGCATTTCGCTGGTCGCGCTTGGCCTGAAACCACAACCCCAGCAATCCCAGCAGCAGCGGCAGCGCGTAGTAGTAGTTGCGGCCCTCTTGCTTCTGCATCGAGTCCGGCAGGTTGGACTGCGGCCCGAGGCGCATCTCGTCGATAAAGTCGATGCCCGTCATCCAGTTGCCGTTGATCAACTCATAGCGGTTCTGGTCGTCGTTTTGGCGTCCGGCAAAATTCCACATAAAGTAGCGGAACCACATTTGGCCCACCTGGTAGTCCATGAAGTACTTAAAGTGCTCAGAAAACGTGATCTTTTTGTCGGGATTGGCGCCAAAAATCCGCTGGTAGTTCTGAACGTGGTCGGCCTGGTCTGACCACATGCGCGGAAAAAATCCGACTTCGTCTTTAGCGTAGTTTGGTTTCGCAGCCTTGCCGTCGTTCACGACTTCGTACTTGCCCGTGGTCTCGCTGTAGAGGTAGGCCGGCGAACCGTCGGCGTAGGGCTTGCGGCTGTCGAGCTTGCTGTTGAAGCTCTGGCCGTACAGCACTGGCCAGTCGCCGTACTGCTCGCGGTTGTAGTAGGCCAAGAGCGACATGGCGTCCTCGGGGTTGTTCTCGTCAATTGGCGTGTTGGCGTTCGAGCGGATGGCGAGCACCACAAAGCTCGAGTAGCCGATGAGCAGCATGACCACGGCCAAGATTCCCTGCTCCACCAACGGGCGGTTGGTCTTCACGGCCCAACGAATTCCGAAGTACACCCCGGCCACGAGCGCCAGTACCATCAGCACCGAACCCGAGTTCTTGGGAAGTCCGATACTGTTGACTGCGGTGATTTCAAAGAATCCGAACAGGCGCAGTATGACCGGAATAATCACGGCAAACACGAGGGCCAGCACAAACACCGATACGGCATTGGCCACCACCCACGTCTTCCAGGTCACCTTGGGGTAGTTCTTGTAGAAGTAGATCATTACGACCGCCGGAATCGTCAAGAAGACCAAGATGTGAACCCCCACCGAGAGTCCGGTCAGGTAGGCCACCAAGAGTAGCCAGCGGTTGGCGCGCATGTCGTGGTCTGCGGCGGCTTCCCACTTGAGCGCCGCCCAAAAAGCCACAGCGGTAAAGAAGCTCGACATCGCGTACACCTCACCCTCTACGGCGCTGTACCAGAACGAGTCCGACCACGTGAAGGCGAGGGCGCCCACGAGGCCCGACCCCAAAACCGCGATGTTTTGGCCGAGGGACTCCTCGCCGCGCACCAGCTTTTTGGCCAGCATCGTGATGGTCCAAAACAAGAAGGGAATAGAGAGGGCTGACGAGAGTCCACTCGTGAAGTTGACCCAGTAGGCCTGCTTGGTCACGTCGCCTAGGGCGAGCTGCGCCATTACGTTGGCCACCAACTGAAACACGGGAGCACCCGGGGGGTGACCCACTTCAAGCTTTACTGAAGTTGTAATGTACTCGCCACAATCCCAGAAGCTTACAGTGGGCTCAAGGGTAAGGGTGTAGGTGATCAGGGCGACGGCAAAAGTCGTCCAGCCGAGGGCGTTGTTCCAGAAACGGTAGTTGTTCATTGCTGCAGTCGTTAAGACGGAGCAGCGAAGATACCGAATCCTTACAAGTCAAGGGTCAAATCCACGCCCAATTTGCCCGCAATGAGCTTGTGCAGCTTGGCGGTGAGCGAAGGATGGTCGATTCCGGCCAAGGCGTCTTCGGCAAATGCCAGCATGAGCAGAGCGCGGGCTTCGGGCTCTTTGATTCCGCGGGCGCGGAGGTAGAAGAGTGCGTCCTCGTCGAGTTGGCCCACCGTGCAGCCGTGCGAGCACTTCACGTCGTCGGCAAAAATTTCGAGTTGGGGCTTGGTGTTGACCTCGGCGCGTTCGTGCAGCACCAAGTTGGCGTTTTGCTGGTAGGCGTCGGTCTTTTGGGCGTCTTCGTGCACATAAATCCGGCCGTTGAACACGCCTTTGGCGCCGTCGTCGTAGATGCCTTTGTAGTTCTCGTGCGAGGTGCAGTGCGCGGCCTGGTGGTCCACCAGTGTATGGTGGTCTACCAACTGCTTACCCTTGGCCAGCGTGAGTCCGAGCATGCGGGCGTCGGCTCCAGGCTCTTGGAGCAAAAAGTCGAGGTTGTTGCGAATGAAGCGGCCCCCGGTGCTAATGGTATTCACTTGGGCGCGGCTGTCGCGGGCTTGCTGAATGCGGGTGTGCTGGGTGAGCGACGCCTCGGGGGCATCGTGCTGCAGCTTTACCCATCGGAGCTGCGCGCCGGCGGCCAAGTAGGCTTCGTCGACCGCATTGGTCCACGTCGGGTGGTCTGTAAGGGACTGGTGGCGCTCGATGATTTCAGCCTGTGCGTTCACTCCAAGTACGACCAGGTTGCGGATCTGTGTGGCGCGCGGCTCGGTTCCGGTGGTAAACGAAAGCACTTGGATCGGGCGGTCGACCACCACGTTGTCGGGCACGACCACATAGAGTCCGTCCCAGGCCAGGGCGGTATTGAGCTGCGCGAGCGGACCCAACTTCTCGGTGAGCTGGGCGAAGTAGCGGTCGATGGTCTCGGGGTACTTCTTCCAGGCCGCCGACAGGGTGCACACGTCAAATCCGCGGTGGGTGGTGTCGCTCAGCCAGCTTGAGTAGCGTCCGTTCAAAAAGACGACGCGGTACGAATCCAGCTCGTTCACTAAGAAGCGCTTGATGTCCTTGTACTCCAGGTGCTCGTCTTCGAGCGGAGCGCAGGGCGGACGCAACCCGTAGTGCGGCGCAAGCACGGGCTTGAGCGAGCTGTACTTCCAGTCTTCGTCGCGCACGGTCGGGAATCCGACGGCCTCAAAACGCTCCATGGCGCTGCGGCGGCGGTCGCGCACGGATTCACTCGAGTAGGCCGTCAGCTCTTTCTCGTGAAGCCAGTACTGGGCAGAGAGGCGGTCGTTCATTCCACCTCTTTTTTGATCCAGTCGTACCCGCGCACCTCGAGGTCCTGGGCAAGGGTCTTGTCGCCGGTCTTCACGATGCGGCCCTTGTAGAGCACGTGCACCACGTCCGGTACAATATAGTCCAGCAACCGCTGGTAGTGGGTAATGACCACAAAACTTGCCTTGGGAGAGCGCAGTCCGTTCACCCCTTGGGCGACAATGCGCAGCGCGTCGATATCCAGTCCGGAATCGGTTTCGTCCAAAATCGCCAAGCGCGGTTCGAGCATGGCCATCTGAAAGATTTCGTTGCGCTTCTTTTCACCGCCCGAAAAACCCTCGTTGAGGCTGCGGCTCAAAAACCCTTTATCCATTTCAAGCAGCTGAAGCGCTTCACGCATTTTTTTGAGCATGGCTGAAGCGTCCAAGGGTTCTTCGCCGCGCGCCGTGCGCACCGCGTTGAGTGCAGTCTTGACAAAGTTTGAAACGCTTACCCCCGGAATCTCTACCGGGTACTGAAAACTCAAAAACAGACCCAAGTGGGCGCGCTCCTCAGGGGCCAGCTCGAGAATCGATTGGCCGTCCCACAAAATGTCTCCGCTCGTCACCTCGTAGTCTTCGCGGCCTGCAATCACGCTGCTCAGCGTCGACTTGCCCGATCCGTTCGGACCCATGATGGCATGAACCTCACCCGGTTTTACGCTCAGGTTGACCCCACGCAAAATTTCTTTGTCGCCAATTGAGGCGTGCAAATTCTTGATTTCTAACATGATGATTGCAAATTATCCGACCGAGCCCTCGAGGCTGATGGCAAGTAGTTTTTGGGCTTCGACGGCAAACTCCATGGGGAGCTGGTTGAGCACGTCCTTAGCGTATCCGTTGATAATCAGCGCAATGGCGGCCTCCATGTCGAGTCCGCGCTGCTGGCAGTAAAAAATTTGGTCCTCGCCGATTTTGCTCGTCGTGGCCTCGTGCTCGGTGCGCGCCGTGGCATTTTTGACCTCGATGTACGGAAAGGTGTGGGCCCCGCAGCGGTCGCCCATGAGCAGCGAGTCGCACTGGCTAAAGTTGCGCGCATGCTCGGCCCGCGGACCCATGCGCACCAATCCGCGGTAGGTATTGTGGCTACGTCCTGCAGAAATTCCCTTGCTGATGATGGTCGACTTCGTGTGGCGGCCGAGGTGAATCATTTTGGTTCCGGTGTCGGCCTGCTGGCGGTGGTTGGTCACCGCTACGCTGTAGAATTCACCCACGCTGTAGTCGCCCTTGAGGATGCAGCTCGGGTACTTCCAAGTGACGGCACTGCCGGTTTCAACCTGCGTCCAGCTGATTTTGGCGTGCGATTCACAGATTCCGCGCTTGGTAACAAAGTTGTAGACGCCGCCCTTTCCTTCGGAATCGCCTGGATACCAATTCTGTACGGTCGAGTACTTGATCTCGGCGCGGTCCAAGGCCACGAGCTCGACAACCGCCGCGTGCAGCTGGTTCTCGTCGCGCTGCGGAGCCGTACAGCCCTCGAGGTAGCTGACAAAACTGCCTTCGTCAGCCACCAAAAGCGTGCGCTCGAACTGGCCTGTTCCGGCCTCGTTGATGCGGAAGTAGGTACTGAGCTCCATGGGGCAGCGCACACCCTTGGGGATGTAGCAGAACGAGCCGTCGGTGAACACCGCGCTGTTGAGCGCCGCATAAAAGTTGTCGGACTTCGGAACCACCGTTCCCAAGTACTTTTTAACCATCTCGGGGTGCTCTTGAATGGCCTCGCTCATCGAGCAAAAGATGATTCCCTTTTCGGCCAGCGTCTTCTTGAACGTGGTCGCCACCGACACAGAATCCACCACCACGTCCATCGCAACACCGCTCAAGCGCTTTTGCTCGTCAAGGCTGATGCCCAACTTTTCAAAGGTCCTCAAGAGCTCAGGATCGAGTTCGTCGAGGCTGTTAATTTGCTTTTTTACCGGAGCCGCATAGTAGCTAATCGCCTGAAAGTCTGGCTTCTCGTAGTGAACATTGGCCCATTCTGGCTCGGTCATTTCCTTCCAAACACGGTAGGCGTCCAGGCGCCAGTCGGTCATCCACTCGGGCTCACCCTTTTTGGCACTAATCATACGAATGACGTCTTCACTCAGCCCCGCGGCGATGCGGTCCGTCTCGACGTCCGAATAAAATCCGTACTTGTATTCGGATGCGGTTACCTCGTGAAGCAGTTCGTCTTGACTCATCGTACGTGTGAATTATACCGCAAAGCTCTCGCCACACCCGCAGGTGCGCGTCGCATTGGGGTTGCTAAATGCAAAACCCTTTCCATTGAGGCCGCCGCTGAACTCCAGCGTAGTCCCCAAGAGGTAGAGCAAGCTCTTCTTTTCAACCAGAACGCGAACGCCCTGGTCTTCAAAAAGTTGGTCGCCATCCTGTGCATCTGCCACGAACGTCATGTCGTAGCTCAGCCCCGAACAGCCTCCACTTTTTACCCCCACGCGCAAAAAAGCGGACTCGGGGTTGAGTCCTTCTTCGCGCATGAGTTCCATGGCCTTTCGGGCGGCAGGTTCAGATACCTTGAGCATTTTGGAAAAGTTCTAAAAAAGGGCAAAGATAGTAACCCACCGCGAGGCGGAAGGTTCATGCTGCGAAACCCGTGACGGGTTTCGCGCTCCGAGCTACTGGTCACTCGTTCTCGGCGTACTGGAAGCAACCGAGATGGGTTTTGAACGGGTAGCGAGGAACCAGAAGCAAGGAACGAGAAGCTAATTACCGCGTAGCGCGCAGTATCCGAATCCCCTTTGCCGGGAAGGTGAGTTCCGCGCCGAGTGGTGCGGTTTCGCCCTGAAGCAGGTCCGTACAACGCGTCGTAGGGGTAATGCCCAATTCAGCGATGCGCTCGGTCGGCCAGCGGTGCGCGCGGTCGTCGCCGTTGGCGAGCACGAGAATCACTTCGGAATCCGAGTACCACGCGTAGGCAAACGAGCCCATGTCGGGGGTAAACTGCATGAAGTTTCCTGTTCCAATCAGCGGGTGGGCGGCGCGCAGGGCGCCGAGCTGGCGAACGTAGGCTTGGGCCTCGCGCTGCTCAGCCGTCAGGCCTTGGCCGGTGAATCCCGAGGTCGTGTCGCCCGGCCATCCGCCGGCAAAATCTTGGCGCATGGCGCCGTGGTCGTCCTGGGCGCTGTAGAGCAACTCGGTTCCGTAGTAAATGCTTGGAATTCCGCGAAGTGTATACAGCATGCCAAGGCCGAGCTTGAAGCGATCGAGGTCCTTGCCCACCTTGCCAAAGAAGCGACCCTCGTCGTGGTTGTCAAGAAAGGTGACGAGGTGGTCGCCGGCGCGGTCGAATCCGTAGAGGTAGTCGGCGGCCAGGGCGTTGTAGACGTCGGCCATGCCTTCGTTCCAGCCGCTGGGGCGCTCCACCGCCTTTTTGAGTCCCCAGTACATCGGGAAGTCGGCAGCCCCAGTGAGGTCCGGATGCGTTTCGAGGTAAAACGCTTGGGCGTGTGCGCTGTGCACCCAGGACTCACTGTACACATAAAATTGCGGCTCAAAGGCCTTGACGGCGGCCATCCAGTCGCGCATAAACGCTTGATCCGGGTACAGCCACGTGTCCACGCGGAACCCGTCAAGCTGGGCTTCCTCGATCCACCACAGACTGTTTTGAATGAAGTAGCGGGCGCAGTGGGGGTCGCGGCCGTTTACGTCAGGCATCGAGCCCACAAACCAACCGTCGGTCTGGCGCTCGCGGTCTCGGGCTGAAGCATAGGGGTCGTACAGCGTTTGGTAGCGGTGAATGGAGGTAAATGCGGGCTTTTCTTCGCCGCGGGCCTTTGCCCGCGGATCCCTGGCCGGCACCGAAGGCCAGGCATTGAACCAGCTCGAGTCCGGCGGACTCTGGTAGAGGTAGTGCCCCGTGCCGACGTGGTTGAACACCATGTCTTTGATGGCCTTCATTCCGCGTGCGTGCACCCCGTCGACCCAGTTCACGTAGTCCTGGTGCGAACCGTAGCGCGGATCAATTCGGTAGTGGTCGGTAATGGCATAGCCGTGGTAGCTCGCGGCCGGCATGTCGTTTTCGAGCAGCGGCATCGGCCAGATCGCGGTGGCTCCGAGCGACTTCACGTAGTCGAGGTGGGCAGTCATACCCGCGAGGTCCCCGCCGTGGCGTTTGTAGTTGTGGTTGCGGTCGAATCCGCGCTCGGTCATTCCCTCAACGTCGTCGTTTCGGGTGTCGCCGTTGGCGAATCGGTCGGGGGTGACGAGGTAAATCAGGTCGCGCTGGCTCAACCCTGGCGCTGCGGCACGCGTGCGGCGGGCCTTGAGCGTCCATTCGGAACGGATTTTTGTGCGTCCCACCTCTGCGACCACGGTGGCGGAACCGGGCTTGGCGCCCGACTGGATTTCGACCGTCACATAGCGGTAGCGCCGATTGACCGCGGGGACGTCTGAAACCACCACAACGCCGGGGGCACTCACCGTGACAGACGAAAGTTCCGCATCACTCGACACCAGGAGCTCGAGGCGGTTGACCGCGGTTCCGACCCACCAATGGGGCGGATCCACGCGAAGCGTTTGCGCCGCCACGGGTGACGCGGCGAGGATAGTGGCCACAAGGCCAAGAGCAATGAATCGAAGCATAACTTAAAATTAGGGGAAAAGAAAAGGCCCTCCAATTCGGAGGGCCCCTTCTTCAATCGCTTGGGCGAATTAGTGGTTAACCACTACGCGCTTCACGCTCTTGGCGCCGTCTACGGTAACTTCTACGAAGTAGGTTCCGTTGGCAACGTTCAGGTCGGCGTTGAGGGTGTTCACACCAGCTTCAACAGCACGCTCGAACGACATAACGCTCTGGCCGAGGATGTTTACCACGTTGATTCCAGCAAAACCAGCAGCGCGGGCGCTGAACTCCAGGCTAACCGCACCGGTGGTGGGGTTTGGAGAAACGGTCAAGGCTACAACCTCGTTCTTCTCAATCGAGAGCACAGGTGACGTACCGTCGCACTGCAGGCACGCGTCAAAACAGTACAAGAACGCAGCATTGGCCGCTGGAATCGTGATGGTGCGGTTGATGTTGCCCGCTCCGTCGTCCACACCGCAACCACCTGTAGCGATGGTAGAAGATGCGCTAGTACCTTCGTTGGTACCCCAGTCGTTGTTCACAAACTTGTAGAAGTGCTGGGCACCTACTGCAGTCGCAGGGTAGGTTACGGTGATTGACCAGATGTTGTTGCCCTCGTCGGTCATGGCAGAATTGGCATCCGAAGGAGACCAGTTTGCCATTGCGTTTCCGCCAACGGTAGCACTTTGGTCAGCAAAGTTGCCGCCCACGCGCATTCCGTTTGCACCGAGGGTTGCTCCGGCACCGAGGTAGTCAGTGATGTCTACCTTGTAGGTAACCGAAACTTGAGCAAAAGCAGCGCTGGCAACCAGAGCCGCGGCAAGAGTAAGGGTTTTTTTCATTGTGTTAAGAATTGGTGTTGATTAATAGCCTGGGTTTTGGACCAGGTTTGGGTTTGCATTGAGGTCTGCTCCGGGAAGCGGGTACAAATTGTACTTCGAATCCAGCGCGGCGCCGAACTGCTCTCCGCCCTTGTACTGCCACAGGTATGCCCCTGTTGTGAACTTGCCAAAGCGAATCAAGTCCTGACGGCGGTGGCCCTCTGTGTAGAGCTCGCGGCCGCGCTCGTCGAGGATTTCGTCCAACGTAAGTGCCGTGATGTTTTGGCTGCTGTTGCCGACTGCTCGTTCGCGTACTTGGTTGAAGTATCCGATTCCGGTGGCCACGTTGCTTCCGCTGCGCACCGCGGCCTCAGCATACATTAGGTAGAAGTCAGCCAAGCGGAACATGGGGAAGTCAATGTCCACAAAAGTTCCGGGCTCCACACCGGCCGTGCTGTCGCGGTTGAGGTTGCGCCACTTAGTAATGCCAATGCCCTGCGTGAAGGCACCGACGTCGGTAATGGTGTCCTCTTGGCCGTCCATGTAGAGGTAGTTGGCACGCACGTCTCCCGGAATCGTAAACGTGTTGGCCCAATTGAAGGTTCCACGGTTGCCCTGCCAACCTGAGGTTGTACCAAAGTCCGCCTGGACCATCGAGCCGCCCATGTGCGAGTGCACCAAGAAGGTGGTTCCACCGTACGTACGAGTGCGGTTGCCGTCAAACGTGGCCACAAAAATCATCTCGGGCGACAGGTGGTTGTCGGCGTTAAAGTTGAATCCGTAGGTAGGCTCAAGGCTGTATCCGGCGTCAATAATGCGCTGGCAGTCCGTCATCGTCTCGGCCCACTTCGCGGTACCGGTGTACACCTCAGCATTCAGGTTGAGCTTGGCACGCAGGGCCCAGAGGGCACCCTTGTCGGCGCGGCCGTACTCGGCGGTACGCGCATCAGCCAAAAGTGGCTCAATCGCATTGAGCTCGGCCAGCACCCAGTTGTAGAGGTCCGGACGCATAATTTGAACGGGCGGCTCAGAACCTGGGCGCACGGTTTCGTCAGCAAACGGAACGTTTCCAAATAAATCCAACGCGTGGTAGTAGCTCAGGGCACGCAGGTAGCGGGCCTCGGCATTCATCCGGCGGATGGCGATCTTGTCGGCTTCACTGAAGTCAGTACCCGCGAGGTAGTCATCGCTAGAGTAGCGAATGAACTCGTTTGCCAAGCTGATTTGGTAGTAAATGCGGTAGTACATCGCGCTCACGAAGGGCGAGTTGTCGTTCCAGTCCATCGTGTTCAACTCGGGGATGCCCGGATCGGCCCACCCACAGATCGACTCGTCGGTCGGTAGCTGCTGAAGGTTCCACATGACGCGCACGTACTGCGAGAAACCTTCGTCGATTCCGCCAATGTCGGGCATGCCCGCAGGGCCGTTATTGCCCGAAATGGACAGGCCTGCGTAAATCTTCGCCAAAACATTGATGTAGTTGTTGGGGTCGGCGTAGACCTGCTCGGCCGTCAAGCCGTACTTCGGCTTGAGGTTGAGGTCGTCCGCGCACGAAGCGGCCAGCAGCGATACACCTGCGGCCAAGGCCAGTGATTTTGCAAACTTCATGGTCATCGTGGGCTTAAAGGGTTACGTTCAGTTGGAGGTTGAACACGCGGGGGCGAGGGAAGATCATGTTGTCGATTCCGCCCGCGAGCTCTGGATCAAGACCCGAGTAGTTCGTGAATACTAACGCATTTTGAACTGAGAAATTCACCGTGGCGGGGTACTTGTTTTTGTACAGGTTGCCTAAGTCGTAGGCCACGTAGAAGTTGTCCAAACGTACGTAGTCGGCACGCTCGATGAAGTAGTTCGACATCAACTGCTCGGTCGTATTGAACATGAAGTTCGTATTCAAGAAGTCGCGCGACATGTTGTTGAGGTGCGGGAACGAACCACCGACCGAAAAGAAGTTTCCGTGCAGTGAGTTGTTGTTGTTGTACATGTACTGGCCAAATTCGCCGCGCCACGTCATGCCGCCGCTCCACTTTTTGTAGCGCCAAGTTGTCGTAAAGCCCAGCGTGTGCACCGGCTCAGGCTGAGCATCCATGATGACGAGGTCGTCAGAATTGATGATTCCGTCTCCGTTCTGGTCTACGAAGGCCTCAATGTCGTCGATGCGGCCGTTGCCGTTCTCGTCTGCACTTGGGTCAAATCGCTCGAGCTTGCCGTTGCGCTCAATGATCACCCCGTTCACGTCGTAGCGGTGCTCGTAGGTGTAAAACGAGAACATCGGGTGCTCCACTTGGTGGATCTGAATGGTGTTGCCCACGCCCCCCGAGATTCCGCCAATGCGAATGCCCTTTGAGGTCGAGTCGGCGTCACGTGTCAGCTTGGTGATCTGGTTGCGGTTGATGGCTCCGTTGATGCCAAACTCGAGGCTCGCGTTGTCGTTGTCCACGGCTACAATGTTGAGGTTGGCCTCCAAACCGCGGTTCGACATCGATCCAACGTTGGTCAGCACGAGGTTTGAGAAGTTGGTGCCTGCGGCGACCGGAATCACTCCCAAAAGGTCGTAGGTGAACTTCTCGTAGACGTCGACACTTGCATTGACGCGGTTCTTCCAAATTCCGAAATCCAAACCAACATTGGTTGTACGCGTCTTCTCCCACTCCAAGAAGTAGTCGTAGGCATCAGGACGCAGAACGTCGACGAAGTTGCTGCCGAACTGGTACTGGGCGGTGCCGGTTCCGTAGGCGTAGTTCGCGATGTAGCCGTAGTCGTTAAAAATGTCCTGCTGGCCGGTAACACCGATGCTCGCACGAAACTTCATCGATGAAATCTTGCCCTTGAGGGACGAGAACATCTTTTCTTCGAGCATGTTCCAGCCCACGGCAACCGAAGGGAACAGTCCCCAACGGCTCTCTGGCGAGAAGCGGCTTGAGCCGTCTGAACGCAATGTCGCCGTGATCAAGTACTTACCTAGAATGTTGACGTTGCTGCGTCCGTAGAACGACATCAGCGCGTTGTCAATGTCAAATGGAAACGGGTTGGCAGGCGAAAGCGTATCGCCGTTAAAACGTAGGCTGGGCAGGTTCTCTGCATACGAGCGCCACTTCTGAAACGAGTAACCACCCGTCCAATCCGTCTTCACTTTGCCCCCAGCGAGGTCCTTTTTGTAGTTGGCGTAGGCCTCCAGTAGTTGGTTCGTACGAAAGTTGTAGTAGCGGTTGTTCTCTCCTCCGTTTACGAAGCTCATCGCAGCGTAGTCGGGGACCACCACGGTTCCTTGGTTCTGTCCGAAGTCACCACCCACGTTGAGGTACATGTGCAGGTCGGTCTCGCTGAACGGCTTGTAGTCAAACAGTACGTTGGCGATTAAGCGATCGTTCGTGCCAAGGTCCTGACGCAAATTGAGCAAGCCCACGGGGTTGCGCGGAGAAAGGTTGCTGAGGTCTCCGGTCGGAAGAAGCCACTCGTGGTATCCGCCGTAGGCCGAGGAATCGCCCGATAGCACTGGACGTGTTGGGTCGTACCAGACCGCCGAACCAATAGCGCCTTGGTTGGCAAAAACATTGCTCGCACGGTAGGCCTTGGCACTGAGGTTGGCGGTCAGGTTGCGGGCAATTTTTGGTGACGCATTCAAGGTCAAGCTAAAGCGCTCGAGGTTCGAAGTACGAAGCACACCTGACTCGGTGTAGTACCCGATACCCAGGCGGTACGGTAGATTTTTTACTCCTCCGCTCAGCGCCACGTTGATGTCGTTGGCCATGCCCCGCTGGTAGATTTCATCTTGCCAGTTGGTTACGGTGGCAGAGTCCGCCCCAATTTTAACCACTCCGTCCTCGAGGTAGTAGCCCTGAGCCGCAGAAAGACGCTTGCGCTGTGCGTTGGTTCCAAACGTATTAATTGCGTCGACGAACTCTTCGGTGGTCAGCACCTCCATGCGGTTGCGGGTCGTGCGAAGCGAGGTCACTGCACTGAGCTCCACCTTCAAAGGAGTGTCTTTGGCACCCTTCTTCGTCGTGATCAAAATAACTCCGTTGGCAGCGCGTGAACCGTAAATGGCGGTGGCCGAAGCATCCTTGAGCACGGTGAAGCTCTCGATGTCGTTGGGGTTGATTAATCCCATACCCTCTGAAGGCAGGCCGTCAATGACAATCAGCGGATCGTTGCTGGCGTTGATCGAGGATCCGCCGCGAATGCGAATGCGCGCGCCTTCACCCGGACGGCCAGAGCCCGCGGTAATCCGCACCCCAGGGGTTTTGCCCACAATCAGCTGGGTCGGGCTGGCAAAAGCGCCCTTCTGAAAGGACTTCGACTTGACGCTCACGAGCGAACCGGTGAGGTCCTTGACATTTGAGGTACCGTAGCCCACAATCACGACTTCGTCGAGCTGCTCTTCAGATTCGGCGAGCACAAAGTTCAGTGTAGCATTGCCCGCCACTTGTACTGTTTTGGTCTGGCTGACGTAGCCCATAAGGCTTGCCGTCACGCTCGCACTTTTTGAGGCAACCTGCAGGCGGTACTGGCCGTTGCCGTCGGCCACGGTAGTGGCTCCGGACCCCGATTCTTTAACAACTGCCGAGGGAAGCGGGCTGCCGTCTGCGCCCTTTACCGACCCCGTAATCAGGCCCTGGGCCCAGGCTGGCGCGGCACTGAGTGCGAGCGCAAGCACCATCCAAATCGAACGCGTTTTCATCATCTGTGTTAACGTTAGGTTGCCGCAATGTACAAAACAAACCTATATAGTGTACCAAGTACACCGTGTGCGCCAGGCCATAAAAAAAGCCCGGACACGCCGGGCTCTCACTCTATTTAAGACTGCGAATTAGGCGCAGTATTCTTCAAATGCAGCAGTCAAGTTTGTCGCCAGTGCTTCGGCGGTACGGCCCTCGATGTGGTGGCGCTCAACCATGTGCACGAGCTCTCCGTCCTTGAACAAGGCTACTGAAGGCGACGACGGCGGAAACGGAAGCATCAGACCGCGCGCCATGTCGACGGCCGCCTTGTCGTTGCCCGCAAACGCGGTTACGGCGCGAGTGGGCTTGGTTCCCGGGCTGGCCAGGGCCATGCGGACGCCGGGGCGGCACGAGCCAGCGGCGCATCCGCAGACCGAGTTAATGACGACGAGTGTAGTGCCCTCACCGTGAATCGCTGCCTTCATCGCTTCGGCGTCGCGGAGTTCATCAAATCCAGCTTGGGTGAGTTCGGCGCGCATCGGCGCAATGAGATCTTCGGGGTACATAAGCGTGCTCTTATTAAGTTCGGTGGCATTTGTGTGCGGGCACACACAACCACAGTGCAAAATTACAACCATTTGGAGGGAAGACGGTTCACCACTTATCTTTGACCGACTGGTCAGTCAGTACTATCATTCGTTATAATGAATCCCTTCTTTGCCCCCTTGAGCAGCAAGTCAGATCGCATCCTTGGCGCGGCGCTCGACCTATTTAGTACGCAGGGCTTCCACGGAACCAGCATGCAGCAAATCGCCACCGCAGCCGGGGTGTCAAAGGGCCTACTCTTTCACCACTTTGCTGACAAAGCGAGGCTTCTCGACGCCCTGGTCGACGCCCTCCAGCAGCACCTTGCGCCGCAGACCACGATGGCTGTCGCCGCCACTCCATCTGAATCCTTTCGTGTCATTATTGATCAGGTATTCCATCACTTGCAGCAGGCACAGCCGCTTGTCAAGCTCCTGGTTCCGCTCGCTATTCACATGGGCGAAACCGAGACCTTTCACCAACTCATGACCCAAAAAATGCTGGGCATTCAGGCATACCTAGCGAAGCTTTTTGCCCAAATGGGCGTAGCCGACCCCCAACTTGAAGCCCAGCAGCTCGCCCTGCTTCTCGACGGACTTCAGCTGCGCATCGCCATTAATCCGCAGTACGCGCCCGTGAACGAAATCAAAGCCGCCGTGTTGGCTAAGTACCTATGAAACGCTTTCTGCTCTTGGGGCTCGTCGCCCTTCTGCCGCTGACCTCGGTCACTGCCCAAAATCCGACCGAAATCCTCAGCAAAGCCGAGAAATCCGCCATCGGAACCTCGAGCTACAGCGAGCTTTCGATGTCGGCGAAGCGCGCACGCTACACCCGCGAGCTCGACATCAAGTCCTGGACCCACACCAACAAGTACGCCCTAATCGTGGTCACCGGCCCCGAACGCGACCGCGGCACCCGCTACCTGCGGGCTGACAAGCAGATGTACAGCTTTGTTCCGCGTACCGGAAAGGTCGTGAAGCTGCCCCAAAGCATGCTCATGGCGGGCGGGTTCATGGGCACCGACGCGTCGATGGACAACCTGCTGGGTCAGGCCTCGCTCGCCAAAGATTTCACGCACCAGTACCTCGGAACCGAGACCGTCAATGGACTCAGCTGCCACAAAATAATGTGCACCCCCAAGCCGGGGATTCCGGTTGCGGCCGACGCCGTCGTCGCGTGGGTGCACACGGGCGACAAGGGCTGGGTTCGCCTCAGCTTTCAAAGCACGCGCAACGGCGAACTTCAGCGCATGGACGCCCTAGAATTTGGCCGAATGGACGGCGTGCAAATGCCCGTCAAGCTTCAGTTCAGCACCCAGGGGGGCAAGCAGACCACCTTGATGACCGTCAAGGTTTGGAAGAAGCAGCCCCAGCTCAGCCCCGCCTGGTTCACTCCCCAGCGGCTTGAACAAACGCAGCCATGAATGCAGCGCGCTTAGTCCTACGCCTCGCCTGGCGGAACCTTGGGCGCAACCGCCGCCGATCGCTCATTACGGGCGCTGCGATTGCCTTTGCCCTGTTTTTTGCCATCATCCTTAGGTCGCTGCAGCTCGGAGTGTACAACCACATGGTTGCGACGGTGGTCGGATCCATGAGTGGGTACGTTCAAGTCAGCGACACCGCCTACTGGCCCAGCCAAAACCTGGATTACGCGCTCTATGAAGACCAGGAATGGCTCGACGAACTGCGCGCCGACCGCGAGATTGCCAGCGCCTATCCCCGGCTACAGGGATTCTCGCTGCTGAGCGCGGGCGACCAAAGCGGCGTGGCCCAGTGGATCGGGATCAGCCCCGAAGAAGCTCAAGAACCGATGTGGCAGGCACGGTTGGCAAGCGGCTCGTGGAACTCAACCCCTGGCTCGGTGTGGCTGGGCAAGCGACTCGCCGAACAGCTTCGCGTCTCGGTCGGCGACACCCTCGTGGCCATGGGCCAAGGCTTTCAGGGAAGCATGGCCGGCGCCGCATGGGTGGTTGCGGGTACCCTCAACATGGGCAACCCCGAACTCGAAAAGCGCAGCGCCGTCGTCGGACTGGCCGACGCCCAAGAATTTGCAGGCGCCTACGGAATGTGGAGCTATATCCAAATCACGCCCCGCAGTACCGAACTCAGTTCCGACCCCACCGCCGACTTGAGCGCGCGCCACCCCCGAGACGGCGCCCACTTCTTGGGCTGGCAAACCCGCATGCCCGAGCTCATTCAAATGATTCAAGCCGACTCGTCGGGCGGCAAAGTCATCTTGTTCATTCTATATGTGGTCATTGGTTTTGGCCTCCTCGGAACCATGATCATGCTCGCCAACGAGCGCCAACGCGAATTCGCCATGCAACTCGCCATGGGGATGCGGCGCGGACTTTTGGCCGGAATTGTATTCACCGAAGTCGTACTACTCAGCGTAGCAGGCGCCCTTGTGGGTGCTGTGCTCGGACGCGTGGCGGTACTGATCCTCGATCGCTTCCCCCTGCGCCTTCAGGGCGATGTAGCTGCTGCCGTCGAACAGCAGGGCTGGGAACCCATACTTCCGCCAAGCCTCGACTGGTCCATTTCACTGACGCACGGCGGAATCATCGTCGTCATCGCCCTGCTCGCAGCCGCCTGGCCGCTGCGCACCGTGTTCAAAACTAGCCCCATTCACCGATGAACCTCCTCATTCAAATGGCCTGGCGCAACATCTGGCGCAGTCCCTGGCGCAGCGGCGTGGTCGTCGGAGCCATGGCCCTCGGCGTCTGGGCTGGGGTCTTCATGATGGGCCTCGCCCAAGGCGTCAACGACGCCCGCACTGCCTCTGCGCTCGACGACTACGTCGGTCATGCGCAAATCACCGACTCCAACTTTACCGCCAACCAAGACGTTCAGGCGCTTCTCGCGCAGCCCGAGCGGTGGACCGCGGCCTTGGACGCCCACCCCGAGGTGGAATCCTGGTCTGAGCGGCTCGTCCTGATGGCGGTGCTGCAAGCGGGGGCCGCTTCGGCCCCGGTGCAGATCCTTGCTGTCGACCCCGAGCGCGAATCCCGCGTGTTTACGGCACCGCGCAACGTGGTGTCGGGTGCATTGGGTTCCGAAGGAATTACCCTCGGTCAAAAGCTCGCCGACCAGCTTGGCGCCGGCCTTGGAGACCGTGTCGTGCTCAGCTTTCAGGACGTCCGCGGCGAAATTCACACCGTCCTTTTTGCCGTCGAAGGCATTTACGACGGGGTAAGCAACTTGATTGAGGGCGTACAGGTCTATGCTCCGCTCACCGCACTCGCTCCCGAAGTTCTGGGGGGCGACAGCCTCGCGATGGCGCGCGCCGCAGTCCACCAAATCCACTTTCGCGTCCGCACGCTCGACTCGCTCGACGCCACCGTAGCCCAGATCCAGGGAGCTGTGGCCGAACCCGGTTCTGCCATCGTGCGCACCTGGCGCGGAATTAGTCCCGACCTCAGCTACGCCGACGAAGTGCTCGCCCAGTCGCTGCTGCTGTTTATGGCGGTGATTCTCTTTGCCATGGCCTTCGGAATCCTCAATACCATGCTCATGGCCATCCTCGAACGCACGCGCGAACTCGGAATGCTCATGGCCATCGGACTCACCCGCCGCAAAGTCTTTCGCTTGGTGGTCTGGGAAACCCTCTTGCTGAGCTTAGCCGGAATGCCGATCGGACTGCTGCTCGGCCACCTCACCATCGCCGTCACGAGCCGAACCGGAATCTCCATCGACGGCGTCGACAAAGGCCTCGCCGAATTCGGTCTTCAGTCCACCATTTACCCGGTTTCGGTTCCGGAATTCTACCTGCCCATCGCCCTACTCGTGGCGGTACTCGGCCTGCTTTCGTCGCTTTACCCAGCGCGCAAAGCCCTGAAATTGAACCCCATTGAAAGTATGCGCGTGCTATGAGTGACTCATCCCAACCCCTTTTGCGCGTTGACCGCGTCGTCAAAACCTACGAATCCACCGCGGGCCCCGTGCACGCCGTTCAGGATGTCTCACTCGACCTTCAGCGCGGAGCCTTCGCGGCCCTCGTCGGCCCCTCAGGCTGCGGCAAAACCACGCTCCTCAACGCCATCGGGGGCCTTGACCGCGTCACTTCGGGCCAAATCTGGATCGACGGAACCGAAATCACCGCCCTCACCGACCGCAAAACCATCGAGTTCCGCCTGCACCGCATCGGGTTCGTCTTTCAGGCCTACAACCTCGTGCCCGTGCTCAACGCCTGGGAGAACGTCGCATTCGTAATGGAACTCCAAGGCGTCGGCGTGCGCGACCGCCGTGACCGCGCATTCGAGCTTCTCGCTGCAGTCGGACTTACCGGCAAAGAACTCCAGCGCCCCTCCCAACTCTCGGGCGGACAGCAGCAGCGCGTCGCCGTCGCCCGCGCCCTCGCTTCGCGACCCTCACTCATTCTCGCTGACGAGCCCACAGCCAACCTCGACTCCAAGAGCACCGAAACCCTGCTCGACATCATGCGCGACCTCAACCACCAAGAGGGAACCACCTTTTTGTTCAGCACCCACGACCAGCGCGTCATCGACCGGGCCGAAACCATCTTTCGTCTTGAAGACGGCCATTTAGTTCGTTAGCAAGCTTGGCTCGTTCGCTGTTTCTTGCTTCCCGTCACGTATCCACTCGCAGCGCCACGTGAAACCATAGACCAGCACTAAATCCTAGTGCCGGACGCGGACACGCCACGTTTCTGTTCGGTTATAACCGGATTTTACTTTTTCTCAAAATTCTCGAAACGGATATATTCCTTACAATCAATTTGTTGCGCAAAAAATCCGTTTAAGGCATTCAAGCCGCGCAGCGGCCTAGCCCCCAAAGGGGCCCTGGCGCGCAGGACCAAAAGCTAACGAGCCAACCTTACTACACTTGCCCCAAGGCCAACCGCACTGCGTCAGCCTTTTTGGCGCCCACCGCCGCGACCAATGCCTCGGGTTTGGCCTTGCGAATGCCCGCCACCGACTTGAACGTTTCGAGCAGGATTTGCACCGTGGCGGGACCTACCCCGGGAATTCCGTCCAATGCACTTGACAGACTCGACTTGCTGCGGCGCGCACGGTGGTGCGTGATGCCAAAGCGGTGCGCCTCGTTGCGGGCCTGCTGCAGCACCTTCAGTGTTTCAGATCGCTTGTCGAGGTAGAGCGGAACCGGGTCCTCAGGAAAGTACAGCTCCTCAAGGCGCTTGGCGATACCGATCAACGCCACGCGTCCGCGCAGTCCGAGCTCGTCAAACACTTCGACCGCGGCTGAGAGCTGGCCCTTGCCCCCGTCGATGAGCACCAGCTGTGGAAGCGGAAGCCCCTCGTTCAGGACCCGCGTGTAGCGGCGCGAAAGCGCCTCCTTCATCGTAGCAAAATCGTCGGGCCCTTCGACCGTTTTGACGTTAAAGTGGCGGTACTCTGACTTCGCCGGCTTGCCGTCAATGAACACGACGCAGGCAGACACCGGATTCGTTCCCTGAATGTTCGAGTTGTCAAAGCACTCAATGCGCCGGGGCTCAAAGGGCAGGCGCAAGTCCTTTTGCATCTGGCGCATGATGCGGTCGCTGTGGCGCTCAGGGTCCACCAGCTGCACGTTTTTCAGGCGTTCCGCCCGATAGGCACGGGCGTTGCGCTCCGACAGCTCAACCGCGGCGCGCTTGTCTCCCCGCTGCGGAACCACCACCTCAACATTGGGCGGAACCACCTCTGGCTCGTGCGACACCAAGACCAACTTGGCCTCGCTCGGGAAGCGCTCGCGAAGTTCCGCCAGCCCCAACGCCATGAGCTCGGAGTCCGTCTCCTCGAGCCGCTTGCGCAACTCCAGCGTGAAACTTTGAATGACCGCTCCGTCGCGAATGTGCAGCATATTGACATAGCCGTATTCCGCATCGCTCAGAAGCGAAAACACATCCACCGATCCCAGGGCCGGATTCAGCACAGTCGACTTTGACTGGTAGGCGTCGAGGCGCTCCAAGCGCTCCTTGACAAACTGGGCGGCCTCAAACTCTTGGGCCGCCGCGTGGGCCATCATCTGACCAAACAGTCGCTCGCGCGTTGCCTTCAAATCGCCCCGAAGCAACTGGCGCGCACCCTGAACGTCGGCCAAGTAGCTGCCCTCATCCTGGCGACCCTCGCACGGAGCCAAGCAGCGCTTTATGTGAAATTCCAAGCACGCACGGTACTTGCCGGACTCGATGGCAGACTGGTCCATCGCCAACTGGCAGGTGCGGAGCGTAAACACCTCCTTGATAATGTCAAGCACCGTGTACATCATCTTCACCGAGGCATATGGGCCAAAGTATTCAGAACCGTCCTCAATGCGGCGGCGCGTAGCAAAAATTCGCGGGTAGCGCTCCTTCTTGATGCACACCCAGGGGTAGGTCTTGCCGTCCTTGAGGTTGATGTTGTAGCGCGGCTGGTGCTTCTTAATCAGCGTATTCTCAAGCAGCAGCGCGTCGAACTCAGTCTCTGTAACAATGGTTTGAATGTCGGCCACCTTGCGCACGAGCATACTAAGTCGGGCGGAATCGTGGCTCTTATGAAAGTACGAACTCACCCGCTTCTTCAGGTTCTTGGCCTTGCCGATGTACAGGATCACCCCCTCTTTATCAATGTGGTGGTACACCCCCGGGCGCTCGGGAAGCGTCCGCAGCAGCGTCTTCAGGTGTTCGCTTAACTCCACGCTACAAAACTAACGAGCCCCCGGCCGCCAAAGCGGTCGGGGGCCCGAAAATCAAAACCAAAACTTAATTCGACAGAATCGTCACTGACCCGCTCAACTTGAGGTTCGCCGAGTTGGGCTCGTCGTACAACTTGATCACGTAGAAGTACACTCCGTCGGCGAGCATCGAACCAGACTGGTCCTTGCCGTCCCACGGCTGGGCGTTGTCGTAGGCTTCGTTTTTGTAAATCACCTTGCCGTAGCGGTTCATAATGGTCACCTCACGCGAAGTCGTGTAGCTCATCAAGCCCTGGATCTCAAACGCGTCGTTGCGCCCGTCGCCGTTTGGCGTAATCACGTTCGGAACAATCACCGTATCAATCGGCGGAATCGGCGGAACCGGCTCACCAAACTCAATCCAGTTCGAATAGGCGGTGTCCTGCAGCGGGTTCACGGCGTAGGTCGGAACCGAAGCATGGCGGTAGGACTTAATGCGCACGGCGTACTGTCCCGGAGGCAAGTTGGGGTGCTCCACGAGGGCAAACGTGTCCTGAATACGGGTTCCATAGTCCGACCACGAGTAGGCCGCTCCTGGTAAACCGCTCACATTGCGGCCAAATTGCACTTGGTAGTGGGCCGTATCCCAAGCGTTGTACGCGTTCCAAACCACCGGAATCGACTGCGTGTTCGTCATGTCACCACGAAGCCACATACTCTTGACCGTGTCGGTCGAGGGCTGAACGAATCCATTGACAATGGCATCCACGAAGTAGCGGTGCACGCGAGTATCGACCATATTGGCGTCGATGTTTACGTCTTCCCAATCGCGCTGATTGGTATCCGTTGTGTTGTGCACGATGCTGTATGTGGCTCCGCCATCGTCAGAGCGGTACACACGCCACATGTTAAAGAGGTAGCGGGGCAAGGTCGTGGTGTCCACATCCCAGTACACATGCGGATGCTCGTCTTCGTTAATGGTCACATTGGTCAGCTCCATTTCAAGGTCGACGCAGTCGTTCACTAGCAAGACGATGGTGTCGAACTCGTCCATGTCTTTACCGCACTTATTCAGTAGGGTATTTCCATCGTTGCCCACCTTTGAGTAGAGGTAGTACTCACCATTCATTGACAGCGGCTTGAAGAGCTTGACCTCTAACGTCGAGGTCTCCCCATTCACGTCGCAGTTCGGCACGAGCGCTTTAATCGGAATCGGCTGGCCGGCCGGATTGGTCAAACGGAAGTCAGAACCGTCGGGCGAAACAGAGGCGCACTCCACATCAAGCGTAAATAGCAGTGTCACCGAAGAGTCGAGGCAGTTGTAGTCCTTAGTTTGGCGGCCCTGCGCGTCGATACTTACCCCCGGAGCATTGGGATCCAGAGCAACCCCCGCATTCACGATGGCATTGCAGTTGCCGGCAACCGAAACTTGGATTTCGCGGTTTGACGATCCAACCTTAACCCACACATAATAGGTTGAGTCAAAGCGGTATTCATTGACGCGAAGTGCAATCACAGACGTTTCCACAGTGTTCGCGACAAAAGTGATATTCCCCGTTTGCTGGTTCAGGGTAAAGGGGTTGGCCGCCGTCGTATTGATGGGGTTCATAAAGGTGTAGCCGGCCCCGTAGGAGACTGGTGACCCTAGTGGCCAATCTTCACGCGCTGGAATCAACTCGTACTGCAAGCTGTCGCCGTTAATCTCAACCGCATTTTGTAGGTAGTTGATGAATCCACCCGTACAGATGTAGCTGAGGGGTGTAGAGACAAATGTTGGCGACGAGTTCTTGGGGCCTGTGGTGATGGTATTGTTGAGTTCTGCTTCAAAGTAGAATCCAACACCCGCAGATCCCGGAATAGATGTAATTCCTGGAGGACGGCAGCACGATGCCCAGTAGATCTTATAATCCGGGCAAAGGGTAGGAAGGGTTACGAATCCAATGTACACGTTGACCATCGGCGTAAACGTAGCTGCGGACTGGGGAATGCAGTCGTAGGCGCCCAAGGTTGATGCCGAAAATTCGGGAATGGCTAGGTTAACCTGAACACTCGTATTGATGTTGCAGCTTGACGAAACAATTTGTACCGTTTGGTTGGCGCCAAGGCCGATACCGGTCAGCTCGCGGTACAGCACCAACTTGATGCGGTACTGGTTGGCAACGCCTGTGGAGTCGCCCACGTACTTGTACTGAATGTCGCCACCAATAATGTGGGAGGCCTTACTCGCCAAAGGGGCGAGCAGCATCAGAGCTAAAAGAATTCGAATCGCGCGCATGTCAGCTAGGTATTTTGTCTATTCTACAAACATACTCCGTCCCATGAAACTGCGTGTTGAAGGAGCAGAAATCGGCTCACACGAATGAGCGAGCGCGGTACTTACAGCGTTTTGCGCAATCGCGCCACCGGAATTCCAAGCTGTTCCCTGTACTTGGCGACCGTACGTCGAGCTATGGGATAGCCTTTGTCTTTGAGCAACTTAGCTAGTGCATCGTCGGTGAGCGGATCGCGTGAATCCTCTTCGCCAATGCTCTCTTCAAGGATTTTTTTGATCTCGCGCGTGGACACCTCTTCGCCCTCTGCATTCGTCATGCTCTCGCTGAAAAAGCGCTTAATGAGAAAGGTTCCGAACGGAGTCTGCACGTACTTCTGACTGGCCACCCGGCTGACCGTAGAAATGTCCATGCCCACCTCGTCGGCGATGTCCTTGAGAATCATGGGCTTGAGCTTGCGGTCGTCGCCGGTGAGAAAGTACTCCTCTTGGTAGCGCATGATTGACGACATTGTCAGCAGCAGCGTTTGCTGGCGCTGCTTGATTGCGTCAATGAACCACTTGGCGCTGTCAATCTTGCTCTTAATGAACGTAAACGCCTCTTTTTGCTGCTCGTTGTCAAAGCCCTTTGCCTGGCGGTAGTGCGACAGCATTTCTTTATACTCGCGGCTGACGTTGAGCTCGGGGGCGTTGCGTCCGTTGAGCTTGAGCTCGAGTTTTGAGTCAACTACGCTCACCAAAAAATCCGGAACGACCACCTGACTCGGTTCAGCGCCTTGGGTGGCGCTGCCGCCCGGCTTAGGGTTGATTCGAACGATTTCGTCAAGGGCAGATTTAAGCGCGGCTTCATCGATGCCCAAGCCCTGCATCATTCGGCTGTAGTGGCGCTTTGCTAGCTCGTCAAAGTAGCGGTCAACCAGTGCCCGCGCGGTGCGAACAACCGGAGTCTCTGGGCGTCGGGCCAACTGCAGGAGCATGCATTCCTGAAGGTTGCGCGCTCCAACTCCAGGCGGATCCATCGACTGAATGACCCTCAGGGCGTCCTCGAGTTCGCTGACCTCAATAAAGATTCCGAGCGAAAAAGCCAGGTCGTCCACAATGTCAACCAACTCGCGACGCAGGTATCCGTCGTCGTCCAACGTCCCGATGAGGTACTTGCACAGGTGCTCCTTTTGGGGGCTCACACTGCGCAGCGCGAGCTGCTCTTGGAGCACGTCGCTCAAGTCCTGTCGAGCGACGATGGGAGCCTCGTAGGTCTCGTCGTCAGCCGAATAGTTGTTGGCATTGAGCTTGTACTCAGGAGTGTCGTCAAAAAGTTCTTCTGAAAATTCAACATCCTGAATTTCAGAATAATCATCAGATTCCGAACCCTCGGCCGAGTAGTCGTCCTGGGAGCTCTCGTAGTCGGTTTCGTACGGATCCTCGTCTACCTGGCTCTCGGTTTCGAGTGCCGGATTCACTTCAAGTTCCTCTTGAATGCGTTCCTCGAGCGCCTGCGTCGGAAGCTGAATCAGCTTCATGAGCTGAATCTGCTGCGGCGAGAGCTTTTGCTGGAGCTTGAGGGCTTGGGACTGGCGTAGCACGGTCGTGGTCGGTTAAAACTTGGCGCTTCCTGGGAATCTGGGGAACGGAATCACGTCGCGGATGTTGCCCATACCTGTCACAAACTGGATCATGCGCTCGAATCCGAGGCCGAATCCGCTGTGCACGCAGGTGCCAAACTTGCGCGTGTCTAAGTACCAGTCGAGGTGGTGCGGATCGATGCCCACCGCCTTCATTTTCTCAACCAGCACGTCGTGGCGCTCCTCGCGCTGGCTGCCTCCGATAATTTCGCCGATTCCGGGAAAGAGGACGTCCATGGCGCGCACCGTTTGGCCGTCTTCGTTGAGGCGCATGTAGAATGCCTTGATGGAGGCGGGGTAGTCAAACAAGATCACCGGAGCCTGGAAGTGCTTCTCGACCAAGTAGCGCTCGTGCTCGGACTGCAGGTCGGCGCCCCAAGCCTCAATGGGGTAGGCAAACTGACCCTTTTGGTTGGACTTCGAGGCCTTGAGGATTTCAATCGCCTCGGTGTAGCTGCAGCGCACAAAGGGGTTGTTCACGACAAAATTGAGCTTCTCAACAAGGCCCATGGGTTGGCGTTGGGCGGCGGGCTTGGCCTGCTCCTCTTGCTGAAGGCGCTGGTCGAGCACCGCGAGGTCGTCGGCGCATCGTTCGAGTACGTGGCGAATGATGTGCTTCGCGAAGTCTTCGGCCAGCTGCATGTTGTCTTCAAGCGTGTAAAACGCCATCTCAGGCTCAATCATCCAAAACTCACTCAGGTGGCGGGTAGTATTGGAGTTTTCGGCGCGGAACGTGGGTCCAAACGTGTAAATCTTGCCCAATGCCATGGCTCCGAGCTCGCCCTCGAGCTGGCCGCTCACGGTGAGGTTGGTGCTCTGGCCAAAAAAGTCTTCGCTGAAGTCGACCTCACCCGATTCGGTGCGGGGCGGATTGCCGGCGGGCAGAGACGTCACGCGGAACATCTCGCCGGCGCCCTCGGCGTCGCTCGAGGTGATGATGGGCGTTGCCCAATGGTAAAATCCGCGATCGTGAAAAAACTGGTGCACCGCGTACTGTGCCTCGTGGCGGATGCGAAACACCGCACTAAACGTGGCCGTGCGGGGCCGCAAGTGCGCAATCTCGCGCAAGAACTCGAGGCTGTGGCGCTTGGGCTGCAGTGGGTATTCTTCGGGCGAACTGTCGCCGTGCACGATCAGCTCCTGGACCTGAATTTCAACGGCCTGACCGCTGCCCTGTGAGGCGACGAGCAGCCCGCGAACCTCAACTGCTGCTCCGGTGGTAATGCGCTTCAGCACATCTTCGGGCGTATTCTCAAAATCTACCACACACTGCACATTTGACCCTGTCGATCCGTCGTTGAGGGCGATAAAGCGGTTCGAGCGAAACGTGCGAACCCACCCGCGCGCCGTCACGGGCTGCTGCTGGGCGGGAGTCTTGAGGATTTGTGCAATAGTCATAGTTCGTGGCACAGTTTGTGATAAGGCCGGGGGCAAATTACGGATTTTTTCACCAATCCGAGGTGGGAGTTGCATAAAAAATAACCCTTTGAAGACCGCTGTATAAAAAATTTCAACCCACTGGAAACATTTTTATCTATAAAACGTTTCCTATAGAGCGCCACAGCATACCTTTGCGCCCACATGAGCGATTCAAGCACCAACGAAATCAAAACCAGCATCCTGCAGCGAGCGATGGACATGTTCCAACGCTACGGACTGCGCGCGATGACGATGGACGATGTGTGCCGTGAGCTCTCGATGAGCAAAAAGACCCTATACCAGTACTTCAGCAATAAAGCTGACCTTGTCGATCAAGCGGTGCGCCACGTGTTCGGTGCGCACAAAGTGGTAATGGACCAGCTCGCGGCAGAGCACGAAAATGCCATTGACCGGATGATTCACCGCTTTGCCTTCTTGATGAAGATGATGGAATCGCACGGCCCAAACATGATGTTTCCGCTCAAAAAGTACTACCCCAAAACCTTTGAGTGGCTTTTTGAGCAGCGTCAGCGCACCATGCTTGACGCCCTCACCCAAACGATCAAAGACGGTCAGACCCAGCGCCTCTTTCGCGAGGACCTCGACCCTGAACTGGTCGCCCGCATTCACTTTACCACGATGGTGGGACTCGCCGACAGCGACCTTCAGTCTGAAAGCCTCGCCGAGCGCCGCGAGGTAATCTGGACTGCCATTACCTTATTCATACGGTCCATTAGCACCGCCCAAGGACTTCACTACTTTAACGAAATCAAGGATTCCAAACGATGATTCGCACGTTCACACTACTGCTGGCTCTGGCCTGGGCAGGATCCGGTTCCGCCCAAACAAGCATGTCGCTCGAGCAAGCCATTGAGCACGCCCGCACCCATAACGCCCAAAACAGAGTTCGCAGCCTCGAGCAACGCGCCTCTGAAAAGGTGCTGTGGCAAAATATCGCGCTGGGGCTTCCGAGCGTCACCGCGGCGGGCCAGTACACCGACAACATCGAGCTCCCCGCGCAGTTTTTTGACATCAACCAAGACGGCGTAATTGACAAACTTCAGTTCGGAACCCGCTACACCTCACTGGGCAACCTCAGCGTCAACCAGCTCGTGTTCGACGGAAGCTACATTGTCGCAGTCCTCGCGACCAACGTGCTGCGGGATCAGGCGTCGCTGAACAAAGAAAAAACTGAGATTGAGGTACGCCAACAGACGGCGCAGTTCTACCACCTCGCGGTAATTCTGGCCGAAAACGAACAGGTGCTGACTGAAAACCTCAAGCAGGCCAGCACCACCGCCACCCAAATGGAGGCGATGGCCGCCGAAGGCCTCGTTGAAGCAGAGAGTGCAGACCAAGTGCGCCTCGTAGCCCGCCAGCTCGAAGCCGCACTCGGAAACGTGCGCCAGCAGCGCGGCGTGACCGAGAAGATGCTCTTGCTGACCTGCGGTCTGCCCACGGATCAGAATGTGGTGCTCACCTCGACGCTCAACCAACTCATCGACGGAGCCGTGGGTGGACAAGGCCTGCTTCAAGCCCGATTTGCCCCCGAACAGCATGTTGACTACCGCGTTCTCGCAGCCGGCCGCCTCGGCCAATCCCTGCTCTACAAAAACGACCTCGTGAGCTTTATGCCCAAGGTCTACGCAGGCTACTCACTTACCCAGCAGTTTGTCAGCGAAGATGCCAATGTGTGGGATCCGAACGGAATCTTCGCCAACAACGTCGTATTTCAGTCGTGGAACGTAAGTGCGCAGTTCCCGCTCTTTACCTCGGGTCGCCGCATATTCAAGGCGCAAGAGAGCCGACTCAAGGTCGAGCAGCTCGACGTACTGCTCGAGCAGACCAAGGCGGCCCTGACCGTACAGCACCTTCAGGCCAAGTCCGAGTACGACAACGCGCTCACCACCTACCGCCTACAAGTCGACAATGTGGCACTCGCCAAGCGCTTGCGCGACAAGACCCGAATCAAGTTCCTCGAGGGCGTGTCGAGCAGCCTCGAGTACAGCCAAGCCGAAACCCAGTACCAGCAAACGGTCGCAGCGATGCTGTCGAGCGCCAACGAAACCCTCAACAAACGCATTGCCCTCGAAAAAGTGCTGGGCATGTACAACACCTCGAAGCCCGAATAAACCATGAAGAAGACCCACCTCCTCATTGCCGTTTCTGCTGCTGCCGCACTGGCATCTTGCGGATCCAAGGATTCCGCCCAAGGCGATGTCGCCGAGCTCACGGCACGCCGCGACTCGCTTGCCTCAGTAATTGACAAGGCCGAAGGCGAACTCGCCGAAATCGACCTCAAGCTTGCCGTACTCGACAGCTCGGCGCAATGGAATACCGTAACCCTGCTGCAGGCGGGGTCGTCCGAATTCCAGCACGACTTCAATGTGTACGGAACGGTTAAGTCCGACCAAAGCGTGACGCTTTTTCCTGAAAGCGCGGGGCGCATCCAGCGCGTGCTCGTGCGAAGCGGTCAAAAGGTCTCTGCAGGACAAGTGCTCGTCGAGCTCGACAACAGCGTGATTCAGTCCAGCCTCGCCGAAATCAAGACGCAGCTCGACCTCGCTCAAACCCTATTTGACAAGCAAAAGCGCTTGTGGGACCAAGGCATTGGCAGCGAGGTGCAGTACCTGCAAGCCAAGACCCAACTCGAGGGCCTTCAAAAGCGCTTGAGCACGACCCAAAAGCAGGCCGCAATGGCTAGTGTGCGCGCTCCGTTTGCTGGTAGCGTCGACGAGCTCTTCGCCAAGCAGGGCGAGTACGCCGCCCCCGGAATGCCAATGGCACGATTGATCAGCAGCAGCGGGCTCCGCCTCGAACTCGACGTGCCCGAGACCTACATTACTCGACTAAAGGTGGGCCAAAAAATTGACCTCGACTTCACCTCCATTAACGTGAAAACTTCGGCGAGTATTAGCCAAGTAGGTGACTTCATCAATCCAGACAGCCGCACGTTTAAGGTGAGCGTCAACCTGCCGTCCAACGGCCAGTACAAGCCCAACATGATGGCCAGTGCTCAAGTCGTGGACTACGAATCAACGGGCGTGCTGACGCTCCCCAACCGACTGATTCTACAAGACACTAAGGGCCAAAACTACACCTACGTATTTGTCCCTGCGGCCAACGGCCTGGGCAAAGTGGAGCGACGCGCCCTCACGCTGGGGGTTTCAAACAACGACGCCACCGAGGTTCTCGGTGGACTCAAGGCGGGCGAGCAGGTGGTAGACCGCGGAATCCGCAGCGTACAAACCGGCGAAACGGTTAAGTCAATTACCGAATAACTCCGCGCAAACTCCGCCCGATCATGTCAGAACAAAATTCGCTTTTTCGCCGCTTTCCACTCGTGGAATGGGCGGTTAGCAACCGCATTACGGTAAGTGTACTCACGGTAATCATTGCTGTGGCTGGCCTTGTGGCCTACCGAGCCATGCCAGCCGAAAGCTTCCCCGAGGTAGCGCAGCCCACCATTTACATTGGCACCGTGTACCCGGGCAACTCCCCGGTTGACATGGAGCGCCTGGTGACCCGTCCACTCGAAAAGCAGCTGAACACCATCAGCGGCGTGGACCAAATCAAGTCTACTTCGATTCAGGGCTTCTCGTCCATTGAGGTCAAGTTTGACTTTCGGGTAGGTGTGGACGAAGCCTTGCGCAAGGTCAAGGACAAGGTAGACGCCGTGCAGTCGTCGGCGGACTTCCCCAAGGACCTGCCCGCCGACCCCAACATCTTTGAACTCAACATCGCTGAGCTTCAGCCGATTATGAACATCAACATTTCGGGCGAATTCACGGCGGACCAACTCGAGGACTACGCCAAGTACCTCGAAGAGCAAATTGAAGACATTCCGAGCATTGCGTCGGTCGACGTGCGCGGAATCGACGACAAGGAAGTGCGCATTGCCGTGGACCTGCAGAAGATGGAGGACCTTGACATCAGCTTTAACGGAATTTCGGACGCCATCAAGTACGAAAACATGTCAGTTTCGGGTGGAGACCTTCTGGTTGACGGATACCGACGCAACATCCGCGTACTGGGCGAGTTTGAGTCCATTCAGGACATCGAAAACATCATCGTCAAGCAAGAAAAAGGTGCCATTGTGTACTTACGCGACATCGCCGACGTCTCGTTCACGAACGTGGAACGCGAAAGCTATGCGCGCCAGTTCAAGAGCCCTGTGGTATCGCTCGACGTAAAGAAACGCTCTGGCGAAAACCTCATTCAAGTGTCGGCCGCCATTAACGAGGTGATTGCCGAAGCTAAGGACGACTACTTCCCGAGCAACCTGCTGCTTTCTATCACCAACGACCAGTCCAACCGTACCAAAAACCAGGTGGGCGAACTCGAAAACTCCATCATTTTTGGGGTGATCCTCGTGGTACTGGTGCTGACCTTTTTCTTAGGTCTTCGCAACGCCCTTTTTGTAGGTATTGCCATTCCCCTTTCGATGCTTTTGAGCTTCTTGATTCTCAACAGCATGGGTGTGACACTCAACTTCATGGTGCTGTTTGGGCTTGTGCTCGCGCTGGGCATGCTGGTCGACAACGGAATCGTCATCGTAGAAAACATCTACCGGTTCCGCACCCTTGGCTACAGTCCCTCAGAGGCATCCAAATTGGGATCCGGCGAAGTAGCCATGCCGATTATTTCGTCGACCGCCACCACACTGGCTGCATTCATTCCGCTGGCCCTATGGCCCGGTCTCATTGGTGAATTCATGAAGTTCCTGCCGCTGACGCTGATCGTGGTTTTGGGCTCCTCACTCTTTGTCGCTTTGGTCATCAACCCCGCACTGGCGGCCCGCTACATGAAAATGGAAGCCGACGTCGTGAACCGCTCCAAGTGGACCAAAATCGGTTCGGCCCTAACTGTCGTAGGCCTCATTCTAAATGTGGCAGTCGGACTCACCGTCCTCGGCAACCTGCTCTTTTGGCCGGGATTTCTGATCTTGATCTACATCTGGGCCATTGAACCGTCGACCAACCGATTTATGGCCAACGGACTTCCCAAGCTCGAAGCTTGGTACGAGCGTAAAATCGGCTGGGTTCTGTCGAAAAACAACGCCTCAAAAACATTTTGGTCTACTGTAGGCCTGTTTGTACTCAGCTTTGTGCTGATGGGCATTATTCCGCCCAAGGTGGTGTTCTTTCCCGACAACCAGCCCAACTTGGCCAACATTTACATCGAAATGCCGGTGGGCACCGACATCGAGGAAACCAACAAGATCACCCAAGAAATTGAGGACCAGATCCTGGAGCTCCTCAAGCGCTATGAGTACGAAGTAGACGGAGCCCCTTACAACTTCATGGTGGAATCGGTCATTGCCCAAGTGGGCAAGGGTACGAGCGATCCGCGCGAAGGACCGTCCAACGTGGCCACCCCCAACAAGGCCAAGGTGGTTGTAGCCTTCCGCGAAATGAAGTACCGCCTTGACGCCGAAGGCAACCGGGTCACGAGTTCTGAAGTTCTGAACCTGCTGCGCGCAAACATCTCGGCAATTCCGGGTGTGCTCATCGCGGTGGAAAAAGACCAAAACGGTCCGCCCACGGGTGCCCCAGTCAACATTGAACTCAGCGGCAACGACTACGAAGTACTGCTTGCAACCGCCGAAGACGTGCGCCGTACCCTGGCCAATTCCCGCGTTAAAGGCTACGACGAGCTGAAGCTGGACGTGGCCGGCGACAAGCCCGAACTGCCCATCACAGTAGATCGTTCTAAAGCGCGCAGCCTCGGTGTAAGCACGGGTCAAATTGGCGACGCCTTGCGCACCGCCCTGTTTGGCAAGGAAATCAGCCGCTACAAGGATGACGAAGACGACTACCCCATCAATATTCGCTTCAAGGACGAATTCCGCTACAACATCGAGAGCCTGCTGAACCAAAAAATCACATTCCGCGATCCGGGAAGTGGCCGCATCAAGCAAGTCCCCATCAGCACCGTGGCTTCTCCGACCAAAACCTCGACGTTTACCGCCGTGAAGCGCAACGACCTCAACCGAGTCATTACCGTTTACTCGGGCATTGAGGAAGGTGCCAACGCCAACGTCATCGTCGCCGAAATGAAGCAAGTACTCAAGGGCTACAAGCTTCCAAAGGGCGTAACCCTCTCGTTCACGGGCCAGCAAGAAGAACAGGCCAAAGAACTTGGATTCCTGTCCAAGGCCTTGATGATTGCAGTGTTCTTGATCTTCTTGATTATCGTAGGTCAGTTCAACTCGGCGCGCATTCCGTTCCTGATCATGGCCACTGTAATCCTGTCGTTCATCGGCGTGTTCCTTGGGCTGTTGATCTTTAGAATGGACTTCGTGGTCATCATGACCATGATTGGTATCATCTCGCTTGCCGGTGTTGTCGTGAACAATGCCATCGTGCTTGCGGACTTTGGAAGCCAGCTCATCGATCGCCGCAAAGCCGAACTTGGCTTGGAGGAGCCGGTTCCGCTTCCCGAAAGCGAGTTAGCCCCCATTCTGTCTGAAGCAGGCAAGACGCGCCTTCGCCCCGTTCTTCTGACGGCAATTACGACGGTTCTCGGTCTGATTCCGCTTGCAACGGGAATGAACCTCGACTTCTTTACCTTGATTTCTGAAAACGATCCGCACATCTACTTCGGTGGTGACACGGTGGCCTTCTGGGGACCCATCTCGTGGACAGTAATCTTTGGTTTGACCTTTGCGACCTTCTTGACCCTGGTCATTATGCCTGTTCTGCTCTACCTCACCGAACGCAGCCGTTCACGCCGCTACTACCGCAAGGCAACGAACTAAGCACCAAGGTCTAGAGCTCTTTGATGCGGACCGCCGCGTGGACCGCACTGCAGAAGTACCCCCGCCGGCACGGAGTAATCCTGGAGCGGGCCGCGCAGCGGCCTGCTCCAGGATTCGTGCATTTAGCACGCCACACACGCCACGCCCGAATGCAATGCCTACTTTTGTCCTGTGATTCCCCTGCTGCACGACTGGCGCCAATGGCCCATTGATCAATGGCGCAAGGTCGCCGAAGCGGCCAAGGCCCACATTCTGGAATCGACGCGCGACAAAGCGGGGCACATCGCCTCGAGCATCGGGGTCGCCGAGTTGACCGTGGCACTTCACGGCGTGCTGGACACTCCGAACGATGTGCTGATCTGGGACGTGGGCCATCAGGCCTACATCCATAAGGTGCTCACCGGCCGTGCCGGGACGTTTGCCGCTAACCGTTCTGAGGGCGGACCCAGCGGCTTCCCCCGACGTAGCGAGTCTCCCTTTGATGCCTGGGGCGTGGGCCACTCGAGCACCGCGCTATCGGCGGCCATAGGCTTTGCCCGCGCCGATCGGGCCCTTGGAGTCCAGCGCCACCGCGTAGCGGTGGTCGGCGACGGAGCCATGACGGGCGGTATGGTCTACGAAGCCCTGAACGACGGTGGCGGGTGGGGCGCCGACGTTTTGCTGGTCATCAACGACAACGGAATGGCCATCGAAGAAAACGTCGGCGCCCTGCACCGCGGCGGGCCGGATGCCTACCGCGGCCTGGTCGAATCCCTCGGGTGGACCTGGGTCGACGGCAGCATAGACGGTCACGACGTGCCCGCCGTGGTGGGCGCCCTGGAGCGCGCGCTGGCGCTCCGCGGCCCGCGCGTGCTCCACGTGCGCACCCGCCGCCCCTCGACCGCCGAACTGGGCCTTTCTGAATCCGCCCCCGGACCCGACCACTTTCAGACTCATTTTGCGGCGGCCCTCGCTTCGCTCGCCGCCTCAGACCCCCGAATCCACGCCCTGACGGCGGCGATGGCTCCGGGATGCAGCCTGGATGTGGTGCGCGAGCAGTTCCCCGACCGCGTGCACGACGTGGGAATCGCCGAACCCCACTGTATTACGGCCGCGGCGGCCATGGCCGCCGCCGGCCTCCGCCCCGTCGTTAACCTTTATTCGACGTTTTCGCAGCGCGCCCTCGACCAGTGGATCCACGACGTGGCCCTGCAAAAACTACCGGTGATTCTGTGCCTCGACCGCGCGGGAATGGTGGGCGAAGACGGTGCCACCCACCACGGAGTCTTTGACCTCGCCATGTTCCGGGCCGTCCCCCACACCGCCATTTGGGCTCCACGCGACGGAGCCGCTCTGCGCGAAGCCCTCGAGGGGGCCCTGGCCTACGGTGGACCGTCCATCATTCGCTACCCGAAGGGCAAGGTTTCGCACTACCCCGCCCCCCTGCAGCGCCGGGGCGGAATGGATTGGATGCAGTCCGGAACAGGCGTCGCCCACTTCGCCCTCGGAACCGCCCTCAGCCAAGCCCTCAAGGCGGCCGCGCCAGGCCACAGCGTCATCGACCTGCGCCGGGCCAAGCCCATTGACCCGAACTCGCTGCACTACTTCGCCCGCAACCACCACACCTGGCACGTCTGGGAGGACGCCCAAGCCATCAACGGAGTAGGGCAAGCCCTCGGGAGCTGGCTGAACGAACAGGGCTACGCACACATTGCCCTGCACCGCCACGGCTACCGCGACCAGTTCGTAGACCATGCCCCGCGCGAAACGCAGATTGATGCTCAGCGCTAACGCGCTTCGCATCCGCCATTGACCACGATTCCCTCGTTGACTACTGGTGCCTCGTTGCCGTGCGACTCCTTCTTGTTCGGTTATAACCGGATTTTACTTTTTACGTACACATTCCAATCACACATCGTGCTCAAATAGAGCACGTTGACAATTTAGCCCATAAACAATTAGACGTTGCGGGATTCGAAGCCCAGCGCCTCGCGAACCCGCTTCAACGTGGCCTGCGCCACGGGGCGAGCCTGTTCGGCGCCCGCACGAAGGACTTCATAGACCGCCGAAGGGTCGGCCATGAGCCGATCAAATTCCGCCCGAGGGCCGGCAAATCGATCGAGTATGGCGTTGAAAAGGGCTGTCTTTGCATGGCCGTAGCCGTAGCCTCCGGCGCGGTAGCTGGCTTCCATTTCGGCAACCTGCTCGGGGCTCGCAATGAGCCGGTACAGGGTCACCACATTGCACGTCGAGGGGTCCTTGGGCTCCTCGAGCGGCGTGGAGTCGGTCACGATGCCCATGATTTGCTTCTTAAGCTCCTTTTCGGGCAAAAAGATGTCGATGACGTTGCCGTAGGACTTGGACATCTTTTGGCCGTCGGTACCTGGAATCGTCATCACGGACTCTTGAATGCGCGCCTCGGGGAGCACAAAAACCTCTTGGCCGGTGATGCGGTGAACGGTTTCGGCGATGTCGCGCGTGATCTCGAGGTGCTGGCGTTGGTCTTTACCTACCGGAACCAAGTGCGCATCGTACAGCAAAATGTCGGACGCCATAAGGACCGGATAGTCAAACAGGCCGGCGTTTACATCGCTAAGGCGGTCGGACTTGTCCTTAAAGCTGTGCGCGTTGGCCAGCATCGGGTAGGGCGTGAAGCAGTTGAGGTACCACGTTAGCTCCGTGCACTCAGGCAGGTCGCTCTGGGCATAAAACACGCTGCGCTTGGGGTCGAGTCCGCAGGCTAGCCACGCGGCGGCGGTGGCGAGCAAGTTCGCTTTGCGTGCCTCTGGATCCTTGACCGTAGTCAGCGAATGCAGGTCCGCAATAAAAAGGTAGGACTCGTTGGCGGGGTCCTTGGCCAATTCAATGGCCGGAAGGATTGCGCCCAGCACGTTTCCGAGGTGCTGGCGTCCGCTGCTTTGGATTCCGGTGAGGATGCGTGCCATAATGCGAAGGTAAACCATGCGTTCGGAGCCCTGCAGCCACCCGATCGGGGTATTAATTGTTAATCTAACATTTAACGGGTAAAAAAAATTCGGCGGACCGTTTTTGCCCAAACTCGCGAAAAATCGAGGTTTTTTCACTGCTTCACAGCAATTTAGAAGCGCACCACCATCAGAATGTTTCTATGGACTTTGCAGTTTTGTTAAATTTTTTACTACTTTTCCTAAACAAAGCATTTCAATAAATGTTAACCTAACACAAAATCCTCCTAAAACCTGATTTATGCAATTTCTCGAAGTTCTCACGATTGACCCGGCTGATCCCGTAAGCTTTACATTCTTTACGGGCTACATGGCCATGTTCGCTGCCTCTGTATTTTTCTTTATGGAGCGCAGTCGAGTCGCTGACGAGTGGAAGCTCTCGCTTTTGGTATCTGGTCTCATCACCGGTATCGCAGCAGTTCACTACTACTACATGCGCGACTTTTACCAGGCCACCGGAACCAACCCGATCGCCTTGCGCTACATTGACTGGACCTTGACGGTGCCGTTGATGTGCGTGGAGTTCTACTTAATTACTAAGAAAGCAGGCGGCACCAGCGGTCTTCTTTGGCGCTTGATTGCAGCTTCGGTTGCGATGCTGCTCCTTGGATACATTGGTGAGGCCTTCTATGCTGATCAGACCCAGTCTTGGGTATGGGGTGCACTTTCTGGTCTTGCCTACTTCTACATTGTGTGGTTGGTATGGAAGGGCGAAGTTGCCACCTTGGCTGCGAATGCGGGCGGAAAAGTTCAAGCTGCTGTCAAGGCACTGGGCTGGTTCGTACTCGTAGGATGGGCGATCTACCCTATCGGCTACATCGCCGGTACGGCGGGTGGCTTGTTTGGAGTTCCCGTGTTTGAGGGCTTGCAAATGGACCTGGTGTACAACATCGGCGACGCCATCAACAAGATTGGCTTCGGTCTCGTCATTTACGCTTTAGCTCAAAAGGACTAAGTTCAACCTGGATTTTGTGCACGGAGCCACCCCCAACGGGGTGGCTTTTTGCATTTTAGGCCTTTGACCACCGGCCCCGCAGGACTTCGGCAGTCCGCCAGATTCCGTGCGGAACCGCAAAGAGCGAAAGCGATATGAACGCAGTGCGCACAAGGCGGTCGCCCCATGCTGCTTCGCCGCCATTCAAGAAGACGAGGGACGCCACCGCGAACGTAAAGAGCGTAGCACCCAAAACTTTGCCCCAGTGGGCCCGAAGAACCGGCCAAATCTTGCGGGCACTGTGCAGCGAATGTCCGCCCACGAAGTATGCGACAAACGCGGTAAGCGGGGGCAGGACCCTAAAAATTCCGACCAGCACCAGCATTTGAATAAATACGAAGGCCACGTGGCGCCACGCAGTTGCCCGAACGGCGTAGTGGCCAAAGAGGGTAAACGCCAACGCAATCCATGCCGTCTGGGTCGCTGAGCGCAGGCGATCCCACGTGGGGCCCGCCCACGACTCGTCGGCCAATAGTCCAAAAAGCCGAAGCACCTCGCTTTCATAAAAAATACTGGGAGCGAGCACGACGATCAGTCCCCGAACCACGGACTCGTGAATAAACAGGGCCGTTCCGGAATCAGATGCGGCATCTTCTGACCCGAAGTGCAGCATGCTCAGCACCAAAAAAACGCCAAGCGCCCAGCCCGGAGCCCACCACCAAAGAAGCCCAAGCAGCAGAATGCCCGCACCATAATAGGCCAACGCAGGGCGTGAAATTCTACCGTCTTCAGTGATGAGGTCAGTGGCCCCGTGGGGCATCCCCGTGGCAATTCCGAGGGCCAAAATCAGCGCATGCGCACTTGGCGGCAACGCAAACAGCCCCGCGGCGAGCAGGGTTACGAGAACCAGTTCCGTCACGGAACCAGCCTAAAGTCCAATCGAAGGGGGAACGTGATTCCTAGTCCAGGTTCAATCACTTGGAGTTCTGAATGCCAGAGCTGAAGCGTCTCGGCATCCCAGTCGACCGAAAATACCAGTGTGTCAGGGTAGTCGTAAAACCAGATTTCGCGCTCGACGGGCTTGTACCAGTACATTCCAACGCGCTGCTTGGTGTAGGTGTACGGGGCGACGCCCGGCACCAAATCGGCGGTGAACTGCAGGCTGTAGTCCACAAGGTCCGAGTCGTTGCGCGTGAAAAAGTCGAAGCGACCCGTGACGTCGCGCGCCTTGTTGTGGACCCGCACGGGCACGGTAGTGTCTCCGATGGTCATGGGCAAGTCTGCCGTGTAGGTTACCGAATCCAGGGTCCAGCCAGAGGTCAAGCGCGGCAGAAACGGGCCGGTCGCCTCGGGCGGTAGGCCCCCATTTGGATCGGGATCTGTGCAGCCAAGCGCCAGCGCGAGCGCAAGAAACCAAAAACCAGCTACCCTAGGCATTGATGTCAATAAAACGCTCAACGTCTTTGATTTTGCCAAAGACCACGAGCTCGTCAATTTCTTCAATGACCATGTCATCTTGCGGAACTCCTTTGATGTGGGCCACCTCATCGTCTCCGCCTTTTTGAATGACCGTAACCAAGTTCAAACGGTACTTTTCAAGAAGTCCAATGTTTTTGAGGGTGCGGCCCACAATGCTCCGCGGAGCCGTGATTTCTACAATTTCGTAGTTGTCGGGCAGAGAAACACACATCATCATGCCGGGGTTGATCAAGCGCTCTGCGACGTTTTTGCCCACTTCTTCTTCGGGCGAAAGAATTTCTTTGACCCCCATTTTTTCGAGGATCTTGCGCTGCGTTTCGCCCTGTGCCCGCGCGATGATTCGGGTAACCCCCATTTCGAGGAGCTTGACCGTAGTGAGCAGCATGCCCTCAAAGTTTTGGCCGATGGACACCACCACGGCATCCATATCCAAAATATTTTGGGCCCGAAGTGCGCGCTGGTCGGTCGAATCAAGAACCACCGCGTACGCAACCTGATCTTTAATGCCCTCTACTTTGTCCTCGTCAATGTCAATAGCGATGACTTCAGCACCTTTTTCAGAAAGCTTTCGGCAAATGGCGGAACCAAACTGGCCCAACCCGATTACGGCAAATTTGTCCGCCATGGTATTCAATAACTTACTTCAAAAGTACGGAAAGTGCCTGACCTAAGTCGGCAGTGAGGTCGCGCACGTCTTCGAGGCCCACGCTCAGGCGAATCAAGCCGTCGGTAACGCCGGTCTTTTCGCGCTCCGCCTTAGGGATGCTCGCGTGGGTCATGGTCGCCGGATGGCCCGCCAGCGACTCTACGCCACCCAGGGATTCCGCCAACGTAAAGACCTTGAGGGCCGAAACCACCGCGCTGGCCTTGGCCAGGTCGTCGTCGTGGAGGGCAAACGAAACCATTCCGCCAAACTGCTTCATTTGGCGCGCGGCCACGGCGTGGCCGGGGTGGTCCTTCAAACCAGGGTAGTAGACCTTACGCACAGCCGGGTGCGCGACCAAGTAGGCCGCCACCGCTTCGGCGTTTTGGCAGTGGCGGTCCATGCGGACGTGCAGGGTTTTGATTCCGCGCAGGGCCAAGAAGCTGTCCATTGGTCCGCATACGGCACCCGAAGCGTTTTGAATAAAGTAGAGGCGCTCAGCAAGGGCTTTGTCGCCCACGGCCAAGAGTCCGAGCACGATGTCGCTGTGCCCGCCCAGGTACTTGGTGGCGGAATGCAGCACAATGTCGGCACCCAATTCCAGCGGACGCTGCAGGTAGGGCGTCGCAAAGGTGTTGTCAACTACCACCAGGGCGCCCACCTTCTTGGCCTCGTCGGCCAAGGCCTGAATGTCAAGCACGTTGAGCATGGGATTGGTGGGCGTCTCAAGCCACACCATCTTGGTTTGGGGCGTGATCAGCGTGCGGAGTTCCGTGGGGTCGGCCAAGGGGGCGAAGCTGAACTTCAAGCCAAAGGGCTCGAACACCTTGGTAAAGAGGCGGTAGGTTCCGCCGTACAGGTCGCTTGTGCTGACCACGTGGTCGCCGGGCTTGAGGAGCTTCATGCAGGCGTCGACCGCGGCGAGTCCGCTGCCGAAGGCTAGTCCGTCGGTTCCGCCCTCAATGGCGGCGATCGCGTTCTCGAGCGCCTTGCGCGTCGGATTGTGGGTGCGGCTGTACTCGTAGCCTTTGTGCACGCCTGGAGCCTCTTGGGCGTAGGTCGAAGTTTGGTAGATCGGGGGCATGACGGCGCCCGTCGACGGATCGTGGTGCTGGCCGCCGTGGATGGCAAGGGTGTTGAATTCCATAACGTAAATCTACGTTGGCTCCGGGGCTCGTTGGCTAGGTAGCTGATTCGCTGGTTGGCTCGTGGGCCGTTGGGTTTTCGCGGACGCTAGATTAGTTTTTTCATGTCATTGCGATGTCATTTTAAATGTTTAATACTTTCATTTTCAGATGTTTAAATATACTTTGAGGCGAATTTAAAATGCATCCATTCAGCCAACATGAATCACTCCGAATTTTCCATTGTTGCTCCAGACAACCAACCCATTTCAATCTCAGTAAGGTTTCAGCAGGAGACCGTTTGGTTAAGCCAACGCCAAATGGCGGATCTCTTTGAAAAGGACACTGATACCATTGGCCTTCACCTCAAAAACATTTTTAGAGAGCAGGAACTGGACGAACGAGCAAGTACCGAGGATTACTCGGTAGTTCAGCGAGAGGGCCAGCGAAGCGTCTCACGAACGGTTCGGCACTACAATTTAGACGCCATCCTCTCCGTGGGCTATCGAGTGAACTCCAAACGGGGCACCCAGTTTAGGCAGTGGGCCAGCCAAAGATTAAAAGAGTTTTTAGTTCAAGGTATCGCACTCAATGAGGAACGTTTGGCCCAAGCCAACATGGAACTGCTGGTCCTGAGGAACGGGCTTCGAATACTCCACCGGGCTCTTAATCGTACACTGCAAGATCCAAATACTGATTGGTTTCGTCCCTTTTCAAGCGGACTTGAACTGCTTGACGACTATGATCACCGCCGCTTAGATGAAGCCGGGCTAACCCTCAGAAGTGCAGAATACCCCAGCGTGAATTCCTACCGGGAATTGATTTACGTGATGCGTTGCGGTACGGAATCGAGCTTGTTCGGCCAAGAAAAAGATGGCGGATTTGTAAGCGCCGTGCACCAAATCCAACAGTCATTTGGCGGCCTTGAACTTTATCCAAGCCTTGAGGAAAAGGCCGCAATGCTTTTGTACCTCGTAGTCAAGAACCACGCTTTTGTTGACGGAAACAAGCGAATTGCCGCAGCATGCTTTCTCCTTTTTCTCAAGCACAACAGTATCTTATACCGAACAGACGGAAGCCCGCTACTCAGTAACGAAGCACTGGCAAGCCTAACCCTCTTCGCGGCCGTGAGCAAATCTGAAGAGTTTCATGTGGTCAAGCAGCTCTTAATGAGCATATTAAATCGCATAATACACCAACCAAAAGACCCTTCAAGCAACTAAACCCACGTAGTACCTTCGGCCCATGGTCGGACGATTCGCACCCTCTCCCACCGGAATGATGCACTGGGGCAACGCCTCGACGGCGCTGCTGGCCTGGCTTCAGGTGCGGGCTGGGGGCGGACGCATGCTGCTCCGCATGGAAGACGTGGATCCGCAGCGCAGTAAGCCCGAATTTGCCGAGGGCTGGCGCCGAGACCTCGCCTGGCTCGGACTGGATTGGGACGAAGAGGTGGCACCGCAGTCCCAGCGCGGAACCCGCTACGCCGAAGCCTTGGAGGTTTTGTCTGCTCAAGGCCTCGTGTTTGCCTGCCGCTGCACCCGCCGCGACATGGACGAGGCGGTTTCGGCGCCCCACGGAAGTTTTATGGGGTCCTACCCCGGGACCTGCGCCGACGGCCGCTGGCCGCTGGGCGGCCCGGGCGCTCGGCGCCTTCGCTACCCTGACGACGCGGTGGTCCTTCGGCGGGCCGACGGAGCATGGGCCTACCAGCTCGCGGTGGTCGCCGACGACGTTGACCAGGGCGTCACCCACGTGCTTCGGGGCCGGGATTTGGCCGACAGTGTTCCGCTGCAGCTTTTTGTGCACCGCGCACTCGGAAATCCCCGGCCCCCGGAGTTTGCCCACGCGCCGCTGTGGATGGGCCCCGACGGGCACCGACTGAGCAAGCGGCACGGCGCCGTGGGCTTGCGCGATTCGGGATTGGAGGCGGCCCAGGGCGTGGGCCTGCTGGCCCACGCCCTGGGGCTGCGCGACCGCCCTGAGGCCTGCACCCCCGCGGAGTTGATCGACGATTGGCGGGCGCGCGGCCCGGCCACCCTCGCCTGCGGCGAGGTGGCGGCCGCCTCCTTCCTACCTTTGCCACTATGATTCAATCCATGACCGGCTTCGGCCAGGCTAGCGCCACCTTCGAGGGGCTCCGCATCTCGGTAGAAATCCGCTCGCTCAACAGCCGCGGCCTCGACCTCAACCTGCGCATGCCGCACCGCTACCGCGAACGCGACTTGATCTGGCGCAAAATGATTGGAGACGCGGTGCAGCGCGGCAAAGTCGACGTCAGCATCAACCGCGAACAGGCCGAGGGCCGCGGAAGCAACCTCAACGAGGCCCACCTGCGCCAAACCATAGACGACCTGCAGCGCATTGCGGGCGGCATCCTGACTCCGGCCGAAGCCTTGGCTATGGCACTGCGGGTTCCGACCGAACAAGGCCCCGCCGTTGACTTGGATCCTGCCGAAGCAGAGGCCGTTGAAGCATTGATCCGCTCCGCACTTGACGCGTTTCAAACGTTTCGCAGCCACGAAGGTTCCGCCCTGGAACGCGACCTGCAGGCCAACTTGGCCACCATTGAGCGCGGCATTCCGGTGATCGAAGCCGCTGAACCCGAGCGCCTTGAAAACCTCAAGGGCCGCCTGACCAAGGCCGCCGTGAAGGCCGCCGACGACCAGCCCATGGATCCGCAGCGCTGGGAACAGGAGCTACTTTTTTATGTGGAAAAAATCGACATCAACGAAGAAAAAGTTCGCCTCAAGGCCCACATTCAGCACTTCCGCGAGGCCCTGGCCGCCGGCGAAGGCCGCAAGCTCGGCTTTTTGGCCCAGGAACTCGGCCGCGAAATCAACACCCTCGGCAACAAAGCCCACCACATCGGCATGCAGCGCGAAGTCGTGCAAATGAAAGAGGAACTCGAAAAAATCAAGGAACAGGTCCTCAACGTCCTTTAAACCAGTAACTAGTAACCAGTAGCTAGCGTGTCCGGCCAACTTCTCATTCTCTCTGCCCCGTCGGGCGCAGGCAAGACCACGCTGGTGCGCCGGCTCATGGCGCAGCTCCCCGGGCTGGCGTTCAGCATTTCGGCGACGACACGGGCTCCGCGCGGAAGCGAAGAAGACGAGGTCGACTACCACTTTTTGACCCCCGAAGCCTTTCGCGAGCGCATCGACCGCGGCGAATTCCTCGAGTGGGAAGAGGTCTACCCAGGGCGATTCTACGGCACGCTCCGCAGCGAAGTCGAGCGCCTCTGGGCTGAGGGCAAAGTGGTCGCCTTTGACATCGACGTGGTCGGCGGGCTTAACCTCAAAAAGCAGTTTGGCGACCAGGCTTTGGCGCTGTTTGTGGCTCCGCCGAGCCTCGAGGTGCTTGAGCAGCGGCTTCGCGGGCGCGGAACCGAGTCCGAGGACCAAATCGCCCAGCGCCTCGCCAAGGCGGAATGGGAACTCGCACAGGCTCCGGGATTTGACCGCGTCGTCGTCAACGACGAGCTCGACCGCGCCGAGGCCGAAGCCCTGAGCGCGATTTTAGCCTTTGCCCCGACGTGCGCATAGGCTTGCTTTTTGGCACCTTTAATCCGGTGCACCTCAGCCACTTGCTGGTCGCGGAACGCCTTCAAAAGCACGCCCACCTCGACGAGGTCTGGCTGGTACTCACGCCCCGGAATCCGTTCAAGCAGGGCGAAGCGCTCGTCGACGACGCCCAGCGCTTTGCTATGCTGCAGCTGGCGGTAGCGGGCCGTTCTGGACTGGTGGCCAGCGACGTCGAACTGGGCATGCCCCAGCCCAACTACACCGTGGACACCCTGGAGCGCCTGGTGGCGCTGCACCCCCAGCACGCGTTTTCGCTGCTCATGGGCGAAGACAACCTGGCGGGATTCAGCCGCTGGCGCAGCCCCGAGCGCATCCTCGAACTGGCCGAGCTGGTGGTGTATCCGCGCCCCGAATCGGGTCTGGAATCCGATTCGCCGTGGCGCAACCACCCGCGGGTGCGCCGCGTGGACGACGCCCTGATGGCGCGCAGCAGCACGGCCGTACGCCATGCCGTAGCCCAAGGGTCCGAGGGCCTCGACGACCTTCCGCCCGCCGTCGCAGCGTATATTCGGGAGCACGATCTCTACCGATAATCCGCCCATGAATCCGTTTTTACAGCGCGTCGCCAAAACTGCGGCCTCGTGCGGCGTTCCGCTGCACCGAGTGGGTATTGTGCTGCCCACGCGGCGGGCCGAGCGGAGCCTTCGGCGGCACTGGGACCAAGCCCAGCCGCTGCTGAGTCCGAGCGTGTGGGCCATCGAAGAGGTCATGGCCGATTTGGCCGGAATTCCCGCCGCCAGCCCCACCGAGCAGCTGCTGGCCCTCTTTAGCGCGCACCGCAAGGTCGCCGGAACGCACGCTGACCCCTTAGATGAGTTCCTGCGTTGGGCTCCAACCATTTTGCGGGACTTTGGCGAGCTCGACCGCCACGGAGCCGATGCCAACGCCGCCCTGCGCGAGCTGCGCGAAATCGAAGCCCTCGGCGAATGGGGCCTCGACGAGCCCACCGAACTGATGCAGCGCCGTCTGGGCCTGTGGCGCCAGCTTCCCGAGCTCTACACCGCCTACCACGCGGCCCTCGGAGCCCAAGGTATGACCACGCCCGGAATGCAGTTTCGCCGTGCTTCGCATCCGCCCCATGGGCCCGGCGAGGCCGACTGGGCGGCCTGGACCCGCCGCCACGGCGTGGATCGGCTGTTTTTTGCCGGATTCAACGCCCTGACGCCCCCCGAAGAGGCACTACTGCGTTCCGCCCACCTGCACCTGGGCGCCCAAGCACTTTGGGATGCGGACCGCCACTACCTCGACCTCGAAGTGCACGAGGCCGGCGAAGCCCTGCGCGACCTAGCCAAGCGCTTGCCTGAGGGACTGACCGTCGACCTCAACGACGCGCCCGCCCACTGGGCCACCGGCACGCAGCACATCGAAATCGTTTCAGCCAGCCGCCACCTCGGTGTCGCCCAGTCGGTGGGAGCCCTACTCGAGGAATGGGGGCCCGAAGCCGCCCGCGAAACCGCCGTCGTACTGGGCGACGAGAGCCTATTGGTTCCGGTACTCCAGGCCCTACCCGAAGGCATCGAAGAGGCCAACGTGACCATGGGACTGCCGCTCAACTTGACCCTGCCCTATGCCGGGGTCGAGGTTTTTTTGCAGCTCCACGAGGCCCGCGAGCAAAACCGCGGAAGCTACCCGCGGCGCCTGCTCGAGGCCACCTTGATTCACCCCTTTGCCGCCATGGTGGTGGCCGACCCAAATGCCCTATCCCGGGCCCAATTTGAGCTTCGCCGCGCGCGGCGCGCCCACTGGTCCGCACCGCAAGTTGAAGCGCTGCTTGGTGCCGATGCGGCCTTGTGGCGTCCCGCCCACGACCCGCGGCAGCTTGTTCAGGAGCTTGCGAAGCGCACGGCCGCGTGGCTTTCGGTTCCGCGCCCCGCCTGGGAAGGCGAGCCGGCCCGGTCGGTCTTGCAGATCCTGGAACGCCTGCGCGGAATGCTACCCGACGAAGTGCTGGGGGTCGGAAGCCTCTTGCGCCTCTACCGTTCGCTGGCCACAGAATCGCCTGTAGCCTTCTTTGGCGAGCCCTTCAACGGCCTGCAAATCATGGGCTTGCTCGAAACGCGTGCCCTGGACTTCAAGCGCCTCATCGTCGCGCCGCTCAATGAGGGCGTACTACCTCAAGGGCGCAGCACGGCCAGCTTCCTGCCCTTTGACCTGCGCAAGGCCTATGGCCTACCGCTGCCGCAGGACCGCGAGTCAGTTGCCGCCTACCACCTCTACCGTCTGATGCAGCGCGCCGAAACCGTCGTGATGGTCGTCAACAGCGAACCGGACGGACTCGGCAAGGGCGAGCCCAGCCGCTGGGTGCGCCAGGCCCAGCTCGAACTTGCCCGCTACCCGGGCGTCACCGTCACGGACCGCCGACTCAATTGGCCGCTGCGCCCCGACCAGTTTCAGCCGGCGGGGGCCGACGTGCCCACCGGCCCCGAGGTTTGGCCCGTCGTCGCAGAGGCAATGCAGCGCAAGGGGTTGAGCCCCACCGGATTCCAGCGATTCCTCGAGGATCCCTACCTCTTTTTGGTTCGCAACGTACTCGAGATCCGCGAAGAATCGCGCACCCACGACCGCGTTGCCGCCGACGCCCTGGGTACCGCGCTGCACTTCGTCCACGAGCAACTCTACAAGACCTGGCAGGCCGAAGGCGTTTGGGCACTTGACCGCGTCGAATCCTGGACCCACGAAGGCATTAACAAGGAAATGCCTTCGTCGCTCGACACCGGCTACCCGATGCTCACCCGCCAAATCGCGCTGCACATGGCCCAGTCCTGGGCCGAGGCCGAAGGCCAGCGCAACGAAGACGACCGCGACCAAACGTTTGAGGTCCTCGGCGTCGAAGAAACGCTCGAAGCCCCTTTGCTTCTTGACTTTGGTACGGTACCCCTCAAGGGTGCCGCCGACCGCATCGAACGCTGGGCTGACGGTCGCCTAGTCGTCGTCGACCTCAAAACGGGAGCCGTCGACGAGGGCAGCACCCGCTGCAAAACCTTGGACGAGCTTAAAAAGCCAAGCAAAGCCAAAGGATTCCAGCTCATGACCTACGCCTGGATGCTGGGGCAGCTCCACCCCGAGGCCGTTGAATTCCAAGTTGGCATATCACCGATGCGCCGCCCCCACGATCCCGTGCTGTGGTTTGCCCTCAACAAGCGCATCCTGCTCAACCGCGCAGACCTTGACGCCTTTGAACACGAAGTCCTGCGCCCGCTGATTGGCGAGATAGCGGCGTTTTTTCAGGGGAACGCGCTTCGCGCGAGTAACTAGTTACCAGCAACTTGCTTACCTAAACCCGTCCGGCGTCCGCTCCATGCGCACCCGGCGTAGCACCTCGCCGCAGGCGGTGGCGTCGGCCAGGGCGTCGTGGTGGTTGAGCAGGTAAATGCCGTAGTGCTCGCAGGCCTTTTTGAGGCCCATCTTGGTTTCGCGGTAGGTGCAGCCCTTCTTCCAGGTCGGAACCGGCAAGTAGTAGTGCTCCAGCGTGGCCGTCAGGCATCCGAAGTCAAACGGCGCGTTGTGCGCCCAAACCGTGTGGGCAAAGTACAGGGCGATGTCGGGCCACACGTCCTCAAACGTGGGTGAATCGCGCGTGTCCTCGGGCTGGATTCCGTGCACCCGAATGTTGTGGTAGTTGTAGGCGTTGCCCGGCGGACGCACCAGCGAGCTGTAGACCGGCACCACGCGGTCGTCGAGCACCTCAACCAGTCCGATCTGGCAAATGCTCGACCGCTGGTTGTTGGCGGTTTCGACGTCGACGGCAAAGTGGCGCATGCCCTAAAGTTAGGGCTTACTTGGCGGCCACGCCCAGCTCGCGCAGGTACTGCAGCACGTACTTTCCGAGCACGTCAAACTCGAGGTTGACGGGGTCACCGACCTTCAGTTTCGAAAGGTTCGTGTGCTCCCAGGTGTAGGGAATCAGCGCCACGCTGAAGTGCGTCGGGCCGGAATCCACCACAGTCAGCGACACGCCGTTGAGCGTGATCGACCCCTTGGGGACGGTGCGGTGCAGCTC
>JACCDS010684200.1_pt1 | contig 49077 bp, 35 predicted proteins | sample 7446441 | NCBI WGS metagenome assembly JACCDS01 (sample SAMN15323445, study PRJNA562643) | freshwater metagenome | isolation source: river surface water | place: USA:Blue River Watershed | collected 2017-08-17 | reverse complement strand
GAGCCTCATGCCTCGTTTAGGTTTACAGGAAGATGTTCAGGCGATACTTTGAAATTTACGGACTTAACGAGAAGCAAAACAGCCATTACTTCTTATAAATGGAATTTTGGTGAGGCAGGGGCCGCTACAAATAGTCAAACCACGAGGAATGCAGTACATAAATATGCCAATAGTGGTACGTATCGCATCAGTTTGGTTGTATTGAATGCAGACAATTACCTGGATTCTTGGGTTCAGATGGTGACCATCTATGCCACTCCTTTTATATTGAAGACGGTAAACAATGTTTGTATTGGTGAGCAAACAACCATGACCGATTTCTCTCAAGCGAACGGTGAAACCATCACGGGTTGGAATTGGAATTTGGGAGATGGGCCGCCAGCCACAATCAAAACGTCGAAAACCATCACACATACTTATACAAATCCGGGTGCATTCAAGATTTTGTTGCGCGTGACTACGGTGAATGCTTGTGTGGCTATTGATACCTTCGATTACATCGTACACGATAAGCCGGCTCCAGCGTTTGATCCCAAAGACGTGTGTTTTGGTCAATCCGTATTGTTTGATGACCAAAGTACGGTTGCCGCACCTGATTTGATTTCTACGCGTAAATGGGACTTGGGTGATGGATTTACGAGCACCAATAAAACATTGAGTCGTAAGTATGCAGCTCCTGGTTTGTATAATGTGAAATTGATTTCGTATTCAAATTATATCGGTCAAAAGGGTGCATGTAGAGATTCTATTGTAAAGCCTGTTAGGGTATTTGCTTTGCCTGATGTGAGTTATACGCAGTCTCATACTTGTTTCGAAGAAGAGACGGTATTTACTGATAACACAAATATCATGAATCCCGATTATGCTTCTACCTACACTTGGACATTCGGAGATGGCGGGACGGATACAACCATGTATGGTGCAAGATATACTTATACAGCAGCAGGTGCTTACAAAACCAGATTGACAGTTGTTTCGAATGCCGGTTGTGTGGGTACTGATACGCTTACGGTGTACGTTCATGCTAAGCCCGTGGCGGGATATACGGTGAAAGAAAAGTGTTTTGGAGACTCCACTGCATTTACAAGAACGGGTCAATTGAATCCAAACTTGGAAGCCAAAATGACCTATAGTTGGTTGTTTGATGGCAACTTGGCCTACTTTACAAAAACGCCAAAGGTGTTATTCGCTGCACCAGGAACACATACCGTTGTGATGGTGGCAAAAACCAATGAAGGTTGTATGGATTCGGCGGTGGGAAATGTGAGATCGTTTTACATGCCAAATCCACAATTCACTTTGGACCAAACCATCGTGCCGAACGATAGTATGCAGTGTTTTAAGAACAACAATTTTACCTATGTGTTCTCAGTGAGCATTGATCCAAACGATACTATGGTGAATACGGCTTGGAGTTGGGGTGACAAACAAACTGAAATGCCCGCATCGAGTAGTAGCCACAGCTATGCCGACACTGGGTTGTATACCGTTAAGTTGTATGGTTGGACAATCAATGGTTGTGCAGACAGTATGGTGAAGCAATACGTTGTGAAACCATCTCCCACCGCCAAATTTTACCAAGAAGGCATCTGTGTGCCCGATACCATTCGTTTTTATGATACGGCGTCCATTTCTGCTCGTCCAATTGCCATCAGAAAATGGAAATTTGGAGCAGGAACTGTTTTTGGGCCAGCCCCGAAAAAACAATATTATACCACCGCTGGTCCACACGATGTAACCTACATCATTGAAAATGATCTCGGTTGTGTGGATTCTTTAACGCAAACATTCAATTTCGTTGTGCGTCCTTCGGTGACTTTCAATTATATAGGTAGCATGCCATTGTGTAAAGGTGATAGTATTGATGTTACAGCGGGAGGTGGAGATACCATTCAATGGTTGCCATCAGGCGATACAGTAAAAACACAAAAGTTTTATGGCAAAGGTTGGTACAAGGTAAAGGCAACCACTGGTATTTGTAGTACCATCGATTCTGTGCAAGTTTTGGCATTCCCAACGGCCAACATTGTGGTGTATAGTGATACCACAATTTACAGAGGCAAAAAAGCCACATTGTGGGCAACCGGTGCTGTGAATTATTGGTGGACCGACAGTTCAACATTGAATGTGGGCCATGGTGACACAGTGATTGGCAGGCCTTTGGAGACGCGCATGTATTACGTGTCGGGTAATGATTCCAATGGTTGCGATGATGTGGATTCGGTTCTCGTTACGGTGGTAGATCCACCATTGGTGAAAATTCCGAATTTGATTACCCCGAACGGTGATAATGAGAATGATTTCTGGGATTTGACAGAATTGGCGGATTTGTTCTTGTTCGACATTCGAATCAGCGATCGCCAAGGTAAGTTGGTGTTCAACACTGGAAATTACCAGAATGATTGGAAAGCCATCGACAACCAAGGAACTGATTTGCCTCCGGGTATTTATTTTTACTACATGAAAAATCGCTTCAATGGCGAAGAATTCAGAGGATACATTCAAGTGATTCGATAAGCAAAAGGATGAAAAAAGTTACAATTGTTTCTGTGTTAGCGCTTTGTATAGGCGGGTTAACAGCACAAATGGGTGCGAAAATTGATCAATTTTACATGGATTATTCCTTGATTAATCCGGCTGCGATGAATACTCACGATCAAGGTCACGTTACATTGCTCTATAACAAAATGTTTTCAGCGGTTCCCGGTTCACCCCAAACCACTGTTTTGAACGTAGCGATGCCCTTGCCAGCAAAAAATACTGGTTATGGTTTGTATTACATGCGTGAACGTGTTGGATTTTCGGAGATGCACAATGCCTACGCAACCTACGCATATTCATTTCCAATTGCTGGTACCACCAATTTGAATTTGGGCGTGAGTGTGGGTGCTTTGTCTCAGAACTTCGATATGTCGAAAGCTGTATACATCAGCGGCAATGACCCCATCATTAAATCGTTGTTGTTAACACCGCCAGTGACTCGTGCCGATTTGCGTGCTTCTGCATTTGTGAATGGAGAAAAGTGGTTTGCTGGATTTGCCATTTCTCGCCTAACAAAACCTCGTTTCGATTATGTGTATTACAACTACACAGCCGCCTATAAAATGCAGTCTCAGGGTAGTTTGATGTTGGGTTATAATGTGGATTTGGGCGATGACTTGTTGTTGAAACCTGCCATTTATGCCAGCGCATATGATTTCAATTATTTCCGTTTGCAGTACAATGTTTCTATGTGGTACCAAGACAAGTTTTGGGTGGGTGTAGGTGGAAATGATATCGGACAAATTGGTGGAAACATTGGTTTCTCTCCCCAGGAAGATATTAAAGTATCCTACTCTTACAATACGCCAACGGGTGGCCAGCGTATCGCTTTGGGAAATTCACACGAGTTCCATACTTTCATTGGTTTTTCAGCCTTGGGTGGTGGATCTAGGTCAACGGGCAATGGTGAGGGAGATGCTAATTTGAATAGCGCCAATGGAGAAGACGGAGGTGAAGGTGAGGGCAACGCCAATGTGAGCAGTAACGGGAAGAATGGTGGCAACGACGGTGAAGGTTCGGGTGGATTTGGAATGAGCAAAGAAGCCACTATTACAAGTTTAGACGATATGCGTACGATGGGTATGGGCAATGATACTGCCAAAATCAAGTTGCCGAATATCGAAAAAGTGAAGCCAGGTCCAGGATTTTATTTGGTGGCTGGTTTGCATAGTTCTGAAGCCAAAGCAAACAAGCAAATCAAGGATTTGTACAAGAAGGGTGTTTTGTCCTATAAAATCTATGATCCTAGTAACAAGAGCTATTATGTGTATCTGAAAGATTTTGCTTCTGAAAAAGATGCGAATCGCGGTATTTTTTATTACGAAGCCTCGGTTCCACAGGTGTGGATTAGAGAAGTGAAATAAATTTTTATTATATTATTTAACGAAGAAGGTCAAGCGAATGCTTGGCCTTCTTCGTTAAATCGCGGCCATATTCTTTGGTGAGTTGTGGAAGACATTCTCGGGGTCGTTTTTAGTATACCGATATTACTTTTGGGTAAAGGTGTAATGAATGAGGTTGGCGCCCATTCTCAATGCTTGTGTGCGAGTGGCCTCGGGATCCTTGTATACTTCGGCATCTTCCCAGCCGTTGCCTAGGTCGCATTCGAAATCGTAAAAGCAGACCAATCGTCCTTCCCAAAACAATCCGTATCCAACAGGTGGTTTTCCTTCATGCTCATGTATTTTGGGCAATCCATTGGAAAAGGTGAATGGTCCATTGTAGATGGGGTGGGAGAAGGGTACTATTTGAAATGTGAGTTCAGGAAACACTTTTTTCATTTCCCTGCGAATGAATGGGTCTAGTCCAAAATTGTCGCAAATATGCAAAAATCCGCCACTGATTAAATAGTTACGGAGGTTGTTGGCTTCTGCATCGGAGAATACTACGTTTCCGTGGCCGGTCAGGAAAACAAAAGGAAATCTAAACAAATCGGTTGAGCCCACTTCTGCGATGGCTTCTTGGGTGTTTAGTTGGGTGTGAATGGCTACATTGGCAAATTTCGCCAAGTTTGTGAGTGCTGTTCTGCTGCTATACCAATCTCCACCACCGTTATATTTTAGCCTACACAAAGCCAATGGTTTGGGTTGGTTGAATGCAGTTTTCGATAAATCATGCATTTGTGTAATGGCGGCAGATGCTTCCGATGATTGCACAACGCTACAAACGGTGCAGACGAATGTGATTGCAACTCGGAGCATCATGTTATTTTAGAAATAGCCAATAGGACAAAAACACAGATCCAATGATAATTCGGTAATATCCAAAAAAAGCGAACCCTTTTGTTTTGATGTAATTGATAAAGAACTTTACTGCCACAAATGCTGTGATAAAACTGATGATGTTCCCTAGGAAGATGTCGTTGAGTTGAGTTGCATTTAACTCATCCCAATGTTTTAGCATTTTATAGCCACCTGCGGCGGTGAGGGTTGGAAGAGCCAATAAAAAAGAGAATTCGGTAGCGGCGTTGCGAGATAGTTTTCCATGGAGTCCGCCTGCGATGGTGGCGGCAGATCTGCTTACGCCAGGGATCATAGCTATGCACTGGAACAATCCAATTTTGATGGTTTCAATGGGTTTGAGGTCTTCGATTTCTTTGTTGCCTGGGGGGAATAATTTTTCTATGTATAGTAGCACTATCCCAAAAACGATCAATGTAATTCCTGGTATCCACGGGGCTTTTAACATTTGTTCCAATAAATCATCGAACAAGAAGCCCAAAATGGCCGCCGGGATGAAGCCGATGATGAGGATGGGATATAATTTAATTGCTGAAGGACCAAAAAATTTTCGCCAGTAGAGTGTGAGCACGCTGGCGATTGCGCCAAATTGGATGGCAATCAAATACGTTTCATGTTCATTGGGACCCATGCCCAACCACTCCCTGGTGAGCATCAAATGGCCAGTACTGCTCACAGGCAAAAACTCAGTGAGGCCTTCAACCACACTGAGAATCAAATTCTCGAGCCAAGTCATGGCTAGGCAGATTTTTTTCTGTAGAAAATCGCAACAATGCCCATCACAAATCCCAAAAACACAACGATTGGGGCAACAGTGAGTTTGGTGGAGTTATAAATGTCTTCAGTGCCCGACATGAGCGTAAAACCGATCACCAATACCAAGATAGAAACTCCGGTAAGGATATAATTCATGGTGCCAAACAACATGGGTTGTGCTTGTTGTTCGGGTTTGTTGTTTTTGTTTTTGAGGGTACTCATGATTTGATTTTAATAAAGGTTTTCAATTTTGGTTCTCAAATATCGCCTAGTACTAAGCCAGCTACCAAAGGATGCCAAAATTAATCCAAATATCGATACAGAAATGCAGATTATCAACAACTGATTGAATGCGATGTGCTTTGTGAAATCATTGATGATGGCAAAGTCTTGAAATACAAACGGAAGTCCGTAGAAAACTGTCAATAGTAACCCCATGGCGATGGGGATCGCGACCAATGAATAACGCACGAAGTTCATGACATACGGCTTCACGATGAATGTATTCGTGGCACCTACCAATTGCATGCTTTTGATCAGGAAACGGTTGGCGAAAATGCTCAATCGCGTGGCACTTTGGATTAGCGCTATGGCGACCAACAAAGCGATCAATGTAGACGCCGCAAAGACCCATTGAAGTCGTTGCACGTTGGCGGTCATATTCTCTACCCAATTTCGTTGATAAATCACGTCTTCCACATTTGCCAACGTTCGTAAATGTTTCGATTCACGATCAATGAACTGGATGTTCGCATAATCAGATTTGGGATACAATTCGAGGCTCAAGGGGAGAGCGATGTTCTCAGCGAATGAGAGAATTTCTTCATCGTACTTGTTTCCCATTTCTTTCAACCCGTCTTCAGGCGTGATGTATTTGGTGGTTTTTATCCATGGCTCTTGGCGAAGTTTGGCTTCAATCGCCTTCACTTGGGCTGGTGTTGTGCCATCGGTGAAGTATAAATCGATGCTGCTGCTTTCCATAAGATGTTTGCTCAAACCTTGGAAACCAATCAATGAAAATCCGAGCAATCCCAACATGAACATCACAGCGGATAATGAGATTATGCTGGGCCAAGCGCTGGGTTTCCTTCTTTTGTTTGTCATTTTATTGAGAGTTGTGCGAAGATGCGATGAATTCGGCGTAGTCAGAATTGAAAGTTATCCGCATCGGTGGATATTCATTAAACCTAACAATACAATCGCTGTTGCCGCGTTGTGCGTCTGGTTTTGCGGTTTGAGTTGATGAGGAATTTGGGTTTTTCTTGAATCGGTCATGCAACAAAATCATTGTTTTAATTGTCTATACTTAGTACTTTTGAAAGTTGAAATAAATAATGTTGAAAAAACTCCTGCTTTTGTTGTGTTTGAATGTGGTTCTATCGGCCCAATTGTATGGGGCAGAGCCAACCACGGCAGCCTCAAATTTGGCAGCGGGAACGATTACTTGTAAATCGGTTCAATTGACTTGGACTTCTGGAAACGGATCATGGCGCATTGTGTTGATGAAAGAGGCTTCCGCGGTTAATTCGGCACCAGTTGACAAATCGTCGTACTTGAGCAACTCTGTGTTTGGTACCGGACAAGAGATAGGAACGGGTAATTTTGTTGTTTTCAATAATATCACCAACAATTGCACCGTAACTGGGCTAAAACCCAATACTACTTATTACGTAACAGTCTATGAGCATGATGGTGTGGATCCGGATTATTTGACTTCCAAAACAACAAGTATTAGCTTCAAAACGAACAACCTAATCATGGGTTTTACCTACAAAGGCACCAAGGATAGTTGTGAGAAATCAAATAAAATCACTTTCACCAATACCAGTACAGCTACCTTCGGTTGGGTAAAATATACATGGATCTTTGGCGATGGTACGCAAGATACGGGGGTGAATATTACCCACACTTATAACAAAGGTGGAAACTTTACCGTGAACTTGGTGGCATCACCGGCTTTGGGTTGTGTGGATGTGGCCACTTCAACAAAGTCTATTTTTATCGTACCTCGCCCAGTGAGCAAGCCTTTTGAAAAAAATGCTGATACCGTTCAGTGTTTTGAGGGTCATGTATTTAAATTGGATGATAATACGCAATTGGCGAAGATTCCAAAATGTGCTTACATCCGTACATGGTATTTTGCCGACGACGACAGTGCTACAATTCCCAATCCAAGCAAATCATACGCCAAACCAGGAAAGTATCGTATACATTACAAGAGCGAAACGCTTTACGATAATTTACCTACGGGATGCACAGATACTGCCAATATGTGGGTGAGGGTTGTGCCGAGTCCGTCAAGTGGTATCTGGATTAACGACAGTATTCAGTGTTTGGCGGGAAATAAATTTGATTTCGACAATAAATTCCCTGGGTTGGTGAGTTTTAAATGGGATTTGGGTGGTGGAATTACAGGAATTACCAAAACCATTTCACGCAGCTTCGCAGCGGTGGGGGATTATCCCATTATACATGAGGCAACGAGCATTGATGGTTGTTCGGGTATCGATACGGTGATTGTCAAGGTGAGAGCCAATGTGGATCCATCATTTTCTGGCTTGCCATTGACTGCGTGTCAGGGAGGTCCGTCTATTACTTTAACGCCTACCACTGCAGGTGGCACGTTCTACGGTCAAACATTTACGGGAAATTCCTTTCAGCCTACATCTACCGGTATGGTAAAAATCAAATATGTAGTTGCTGATCAATATTGTCCGGATAGTTCAACGCAAACCATTACAATTCAGCCCAAACCTACTTTGAATTTGGGAAAAGATACCACATTGTGTGATGGTGCGAGTTTGGATTTGACCATTACCATTCCTGGAGCGGTATTGTGGAACGATGGTACTACAACCAATGTTAGAACCGTTTCTACGGCTGGCATCTATGGTGCTGTGGTGAACAACGCGGGTTGTATCGCAACAGACTCTATCGCAATAAAAGTGAATTCAGTCCCTTATGTTACCCTGCCTTTGGATACCATTTTATGTCAGGGTTCTGTTGTTAAATTGGTGGCTCCATACATGCCCAATACCAACATTCTGTGGAGCACGGGGTCAACAGATACAGTGATTTATGTGAGTGCAGCAGGTACTTATTCGGTGACTGTGAGCAATGCTTGTGGAAGTGCTACTGATGACGTTACTGTGAATTTGATGATGGGAGATTGTGATTTGTTTATCCCCACAGCATTTACACCGAACGGCGACGGTAGAAATGAAATCTTTCGGATTATAGGTAGGGGTGCCAATCCCATTTTATTTGAAGTGTACAATCGTTGGGGTGCGAAAATATTCGACAGTCACCAAAATAGCACCTTCGAATGGGACGGATACTACATGGGTGATGTTTGTCAAGAAGGCCTTTATACCTTCATCTATCGCTATGAATTGAAAACTGGCGATCGCGTTCGTCGCAAAACCATTTCTGGGACCATCATGTTGATGCGATAGAAAGTGGGTAAGTAGTGGTAAAAACAATCTAAAAGTTATTTTCTCCTCCGCTTGCGGTGTTGTAATTTTGTAGCGCATGGTACATCAACCCGCTACACTAGAACAAGCCAAACAATTGGGATTGTTGGAAGAAGAGTTTAACAAAATTTGCGACATACTCGGTCGTGAACCCAATTTTACGGAAATCTCCATATACTCTGTTATGTGGAGTGAACACTGCAGCTACAAGAACTCCATCGTTTGGTTAAAGACATTGCCCAAATCAGGGTCTAAAATGTTGGCCGAAGCGGGTGAGGAAAACGCTGGTTTGGTGGATATCGGCGATGGTTTGGCCTGTTGCTTCAAAATCGAAAGTCACAATCACCCGAGTGCCATTGAGCCTTATCAAGGTGCTGCAACTGGTGTGGGTGGTATCAATAGAGATATTTTTTCTATGGGCGCTAGGCCCATCGCGCAATTGAATTCGTTGCGTTTTGGTAACATTGCCACGGATAGAACGCAGTGGCTGGTTAAAGGCGTGGTGAAAGGCATCGGTGATTATGGCAATGCTTTTGGTATTCCTACAGTAGGTGGTGAGGTGTATTTTGATGATTGCTACGAGCAAAACAATCTTGTGAATGCTATGAGTGTGGGTATTGTGGGTGTTGGTAAAAGCATTTCTGCCGGTGCAGGTCCTGCTGGCAATCCAGTATATATTTTTGGTTCAGCTACAGGCAAAGACGGTATTCACGGCGCAGCTTTCGCATCGAAAGACATGAGTGAAGACAGTATCTCTGATTTGCCATCGGTGCAAGTAGGTGATCCTTTTTGGGAGAAGTTGATTTTAGAGGCAAGCATGGAGATCATAGAAACGGGTGCTGTGGTTGGAATGCAAGACATGGGTGCTGCCGGTATTACTTGTTCTACCAGTGAAATGAGTGCGAAGACTGATGTGGGGATGGATGTTTGGTTGGATAAAGTGCCAATGCGTCAGCCCGATATGAAGGGTTGGGAGTTGTTGCTCAGCGAAAGCCAAGAGCGCATGCTAGTGATCATCGAAAAGGGAAGAGAAAAAGAAGTTGAAAGGGTGTTGGAGAAGTGGGATTTGACGTACGCCCACATTGGAATGGTGACAGATACCAAGCACGTTCGTTATTTCATGGGCGATGTGCTTGAGGCCGATATCCCCGCGGAATCATTGGTTTTGGGTGGCGGTGCACCGGTTTACCGTCGTACATGGACAGAACCTGAATATTTGAAAGAAATCGCCAAGTTTGATTTGAATTCTGTAGCGGATTTGAGTTTAGCAGAAGCAAAAGATGCGGCCATTAAATTGTGTAATGAGCCCAATATCGCCAGCAAGCGTTGGATTTATGAGCAATATGATTCTATGGTGGGAACGATCAATGAATCAACCAATTTGCCATCCGATGCGGCGGTTGTGAAAATCGTTGGCTCTGAAAAGAGTTTGGCATTGACCGTAGATTGCAACAGCCGATACGTTTTTGCTGATCCCAACAAGGGGACACAGATTGCGGTGGCTGAAGCGGCTAGGAACATTCGTTGCAGTGGCGGTGTGCCAACAGCCATTACCAACTGTTTGAATTTTGGAAATCCTTACAATGAGGAGGTTTATTATCAATTTAAAAATGCTATCGAAGGGATGGGTGAGGCTTGTCGGAAATTTGATACTCCAGTAACAGGCGGGAACGTGAGCTTTTATAACCAGAGCACCAACGGTCAGGCCGTATATCCAACGCCAACCATTGGAATGGTGGGCATCATCGAACAGCCTGAACATCGCATGAGCATTCCTTTTGGCGATGCTGGCGATGCCATCGTTTTGTTGGGAACAACGCGGAACGATTTGGGCAGTTCACAGTACATCGCGAAGGTAAAAGGTGTGAGTCATAGCCCTTGTCCAACCTTTGATTTGGACGAAGAATATGCTTTGCATTTGTTGTTGGAGACTTTGTCGAAAGAGCAGGCAGTTGCATCGGCGCATGACATCAGTGAAGGTGGATTGTTTATCGCTTGTATGGAAAGTGCGATGGCTGGCGGCAAGGGATTTGATATTTGCACGGAAAAAGGATTGCGCATCGATGCGGGATTGTTTGGTGAAAGTCAAAGTCGGGTAGTAGTTTCTGTATCGCAGGATGGTTTGGGTCGTTTGATGCAATTGGCCTCGGAAGCTGGCGTTGTTGCTACGCATGTGGGAACGGTGTTGGCCGATCGAGAGATTTGTGTGAACGGTGAGAGCTGGGGTGCGATGGACGCTTTTGCAACGCCGTATCGCGATGTGATTGCATCGTATCTGAACTAATGTAGCGCTTCGATGAACACAATCAGCTATTGGGAGCAACAGGGCTTTGGAACGGCTGATTGGGTGGTTGTTGGTGCGGGATTGGTTGGATTGCAGAGCGCGAGCAGAATCAAGGAGACTTATCCGAAAGTCCGAGTAGTGGTGCTGGATGAACACGCCATGGGAAATGCGGCAAGTTTGCGCAATGCGGGCTTTGCCTGTTTCGGTAGCGCAGGGGAGATGTTGGATGAAATCGCGCGCACGAATGAGTTAGAGGCTGTAGGGCTATATGAAAAGCGATTTTTGGGTATTCAAAAGTTGTTGGACCGATATGGTGCTGATAGGATTGGTTTTCAAGCATCGGGAGGTATAGAGGTGTTCTCAACTGATGATGAAGCCGGTTTGGTGATTGCTCAAGTGAGCGCCTTGAATAAGGCCTTGTGTGGGGTACATGGGAAAGATGCTTTTGTAGTTTGTGACATGATTCCCACCAAAATGAACGTGGTGAAATCGGGCGTTTTTTGTCCTTTGGAAGGCGGAATACAAACCCATTTGTTGTATCGAGCGGTAAGGGAAGAAGCCCTGCGTTTGGGTGTTGAGATATATGAGGGTATGCGCGTTATGGATTGGGATGAGAAGAACGATGGTGTGGAGTTGCGGATGGGGAATGGGATGAAAATTATTGCCGGTCGTTTGGTGATTTGCACCAATGGTTTTACGCGAAGATTGATACCGGATTTGGCGGTGGCCCCTGCTCGTGGCCAAGTATTCGTTACCAAGGCCATGGATGTTTTGCCTTTTGAGGGGATTTTTCATGCCGATAAGGGATATATTTATTTTAGGGAATTGGGTGGCCATCGCATATTGATTGGCGGTGGTAGAAATTTGGATTTTGTGGGTGAGGAAACGATGGATATGGTGGTTACAGATCAGTTTCGATCGCATTTGAAATCGTATTTAGAAACGGTGGTTTTACCGGGAAGGACTGTTGAATTTGAATACGAATGGTCTGGGGTGATGGGGATGAATGAGAATCGAAATCCGATCATTGGATGGCACAGCAACCGGGTTTGTTTGGCGGTAAGAATGGGTGGAATGGGCGTGGCGTTGAGCTCTTGGGTGGCCGATGAGGTGATAGAAGTGGTGAAGAAGGATTTGGGGGTTTGATTTTAATTGGGTTGATTTGATAAAATATGACGGTGGATAATCATGAAATTGTAAAGGCTTTGCAGTTGTATGCAAGTTTGGCGGAATTGCATGAAGAGAATCCTTTTAAATACAAAGCGTTTGCTTCAGGCGCGTTTAATTTGCGAAAAATCAAAGAGCCGCTTGGGGATTTGCAAGAATCGCAACTGTTGAGCATTCCTGGGGTAGGGAAGTCGGTGGCGAAAGCCATCGTTGAGTACAGTGCCAGTAGGGAGTTTCCCGCGCTGCAATCTTTGCTCGATATTACACCCGTTGGATTGATTGCCATGTTGGGTGTGAAAGGTCTCGGGCCCAAAAAAGTGCGTCTGATATGGCAAGAATTGGGTATCGAAACGGTGGAGGAGTTGTTTGATGCCTGCAGGCAAAATCGCTTGGTAGAAGTGAGCGGTTTTGGATACAAAACCCAACAAACTATATTGGCGGCCATTGAGTTTTCGTATGGGGCCAAAGGCAAGTTTCATTTGGCGAGGGTGATGCCATATGCTGAATCGTTTTTGCGTGGTATGCGCTCGGTTTTTGGCGATGAACAACATGAGTTTACCGGCGAATATTATCGAAAAAGTGATGTGATTGAGCATTTGGTGCTGCTCACTACTGCGATGGAAATGAGCGGGATTACGGCATCGGACTGGGATGCAATTGCAACAGAAGGAGGTCCGGATTTGCTGGGTTGGACGGTGGATGAAGCAACCGGTGTTTTGAAGCATGAGCAAGGTTTTGTGATGGAAATGGAAGTGGTGATGCATGCGGATTTCGATAGAATGTTGTTTGAAAGGGGCGCGGCGGCTGGGCACATAGAGATGCTCGGATATACTGCCACGGATTGGAAAGGCAGCGATCGTGATACCTATGCCCACAAGGGGGTGAACTTTGTGGTGCCCTGTCGTCGCGAAGGACATCGAGAGTTCGAAAGACCGGTAGAAGAAACGTCGTTGCTGAAGTATTCAGACATCAAAGGGGTGCTTCACAACCATACAACTTATTCGGATGGGCTCAATTCTGTGGAGGAAATGGCGCTGTATGCCATGGAGATTGGGATGGAATATTTGGGGATTTGCGATCACTCCAAAACAGCGGGATATGCCCGAGGATTGCAGGTGGAGCGCGTATTGCAGCAGTTTGATGAAATAGATACATTGAACCAGCAGTTGTGGCCTTTTAAGATTTTCAAGGGCATTGAAAGCGATATTTTGAGCAATGGCGATCTAGATTACGAGCCGGAGATTTTGAGGGGGTTTGATTTGGTGGTTGCATCGGTGCACAGCAATTTGAACATGACCCAAGAAAAGGCGATGGACCGTTTGCTGCGAGCCATAGAAAATCCCTATACCACCATTTTGGGTCACCCCACGGGGCGTTTGCTGTTGATGCGAGAGGGGTATCCCATCGATCATCACAAGGTGATAGATGCCTGTGCCGCCAATGGCGTGGCGATAGAATTGAATGCGCATCCCTATCGTTTGGATATCGATTGGCGATACATCGACTATGCGATGGAGAAGGGTGTGATGGTTTCTGTGAATCCAGATGCCCACGAAAAAATGGGTTATTTGGATATGCATTTTGGGGTTTTAAGCGGACAGAAAGGCGGGTTGCAGACATCGCAGACCCTCAATGCCTTGAATTTGGTTGAATTTGAAGCGTATCTTGCGAAGCGGAAAAAGTGAAATCGCTGACAAAGCAAATCGTATCATGAAGAAAATTTTGGTCATCCGTTTGAGCAGTTTGGGCGATGTGGTTCTTGCCGCACCCGTTTTGTATGCCTTGCGGAAGCAGTTGGGGGTGGAGGTGCATTTGCTTTCAAAACCCAAGATGGGCGATTTGTTGCATGGTGGCGAGGTGGTTGATAAATTTTACACTTGGGGTGAAGCGGGTTTGTTTGGTGCGCTGAAAGCCGAAAAATACGATGGGGTATTGGATTTGCATTGCAATTTCAGGTCTTATTTGGTTCGGGTTCTGCTGTGGTTGACCACCGCAGTGGGTTACAACAAAAAACGATGGATGCGATGGTTGTTTGTGAATACGAAATCCTCGCGTTATCACGTTAGTCACGTTCAAGAACGCTATTTGGAGGCGGCCAATCGATTGATGAAACGATTGGGTTGTGGGCGAATTGAAACGATGGATTGGGCGGTTGGGCTTCCAACCATTTCAAACATGGTAGAAGGTGAACAAGCGGTTGTTCAGAGCGATGCTGTAAAGGTTGGTGGTGTGGATTTTGCAGATAATTATGGCGTTGCGATTTTGGGAGGTACCTATGAAACCAAGAAAATACCCAAATCCATTTGGAAGCAAGTTTTTGAGCAGGATCAAAGAAAATGGTGTTTGATTGGTGGTCCAAACGAGAAGGCTTTGGCCACGGAATTGGTGCAAGAATTTGGAAATCAATTGATCAATGGGGTGGGTGTTTTTGATTTGAAAACATCGTTGAGATGGATTGCTCAAAGCGCGGTGGTGGTTGGGGGAGATACGGGTTTTACGCATGTGGCCGCTACTTTGAAAAAGCCCTTGTTGGTGATTTGGGGCAGTACGGATCCGGGTTTGGGTTTCGCGCCGGGGCACGGTCAGGATCACGTGTATCATCTGTTGGCCAACGATTTGTCTTGTCATCCTTGTTCAAAGTTGGGTTTCGATGCTTGTCCGAAGGGCCATTTTCGTTGCATGGAAGGCCATTCTCCGCAAGAATTGAAATTATTGTTGCAAAAATTGCAGGGCATTTCATTGTAAGGCTGTTAACTAGTTTTTTTTCCTTATTTTCGCGATTCCATAATTTGGATACTTTTATATAGTGATGAAAACCAATAAAACCGTTGTAGGATTTTCGATTGTACTGGCGTTAGCCTGTTTGTTCCAATTGTCGTTTACTTGGAAGGCCCAAGGATTCGAAAAAGAAGCGAAGGCATTTGCCGCCAAAGTTGCCGATAAGGGTGGAGATTCGAAAGAAGCTTACCGCAGATACATCGACAGTTTGGGCAATGATGAAATTTACAATGTAGGTCTTGCCGCCTACACCTACTTTGAATGTAAGCAGCGTGAAGTGAACTTAGGTTTGGATTTGCGTGGTGGTATGAACGTGATTTTGGAAGTGGATAAGGGCGCTGTTGTGCGTGTTTTGTCGAACGACACCAAAGACAAAGAATTGAATCGTGCCATCGATGCTGCCAATGCGGATGTTCGTGATCAGGGCGCTGACTTTGTAGATGCATTTGTATCGAACTTCAAGAAAATCAGCCCAAGCAGAAACTTGGCGAATTTGTTCATTAAAGGCAACAAGAGCTCCATCCAATCGAACAGTTCTGAGGCTGAAGTGGTGAATTATTTGAGAACAGAAACCACCAGTGCTGTAGACCGTGTATACGAAGTAATCGAAAAGCGTATCAACCAATCAAACGTAACTCAGCCGACCATTCAAAAAATTGATGGTGGAAGAATCAGCGTTGAATTGCCAGGTGTTGACAACCCTCGCAGAATGGAAGAGTTGGTTGAGAAGAGTGCGAAATTGGAGTTCTACGAAGTGTATGGCAACGATGGTCAGCGCAGAGATGGAACGCGTATTTTGAACGCATTGTACAAAGCCAGTAAAATGGCGGCCATTGCACCTGCGGAGGTACAAGATACAACTGCCACTGATACTACTATGGCTGCGGCGGCAACAACTGTGGTTGCGACTGACGCTGCTCCAGCTGCTACTGCTGTTGCAACAACTGCAGTGGATAGCCCAAAGGTGGCCGATGCAAAAAAGAAGGATGCCAAGAAGGATGAAGCCAATGGCAGTCCTTTGGCTAAGATTTTGAAATCGTTTGGTAACGACGGTCCTGGATCTGCGGTAGCTGTGGTGAAAAAAGCGGATCGCGCGATGTTGACCAAGATGTTGGAAGACGAGCGTTATGCTGGTGTTTTGCGTATGGAAAGTGCGAAAGTAGCTTTCAGTGCCAAGCCCCGCGATTACGAAGCAGATGGTAAGGAAGCCAACAATTCAGATGAATTTTTCGTATACTTTTTGAAATTGGATCGTGAAGGAAATGCTGCTTTGTCGGCTGAAGACGAGAACATCATTTCAGATGCCCGCGTGAATACGTCACCAACGGGTGAGTTGGAAGTTTCAATGGAAATGACCGCCAAGGCGGGTACACAATGGGCTCAAGTAACAGGCCGTAACATTGGTAAATATATTGCGGTGGTATTGGATGACCGGGTTTATTCAGCCCCTGTGGTGAACCAAAAAATCAGCGGTGGTAACAGTCAGATTTCAGGAAATTTCGATATCCGTGAAGCCAATGACTTGGCAAACGTATTGAAAGCGGGTAAATTGCCTGCGCCTGCCAAGATTGTGGCTAGTGAGCAAGTGGGTGCTTCTTTGGGTCAAGAATCGATTTCAAATGGTTTGAATTCATTGTTGTTAGGATTCATCGCAACCATTTTGTTCATGATTTTGTATTACAGTCGTGCAGGTTGGATGGCCATTGTGGCGGTTTTGGGCAACGTGTTCTTGATCATGGGCGTTTTAGCCAGTTTGGGTGCGGCGCTTACTTTGCCTGGTATGGCTGGTATTATCTTGACAGTGGGTATGGCTGTAGATGCCAACGTATTGATCTATGAGCGGATCAAAGATGAATTGGAGGCTGGTAAAGGTTTGAAATCTGCTATTGCGGATGGATTTAAACACGCCTTGAGTGCAATCATCGACTCAAATATTACTACGTTATTGGCTGGTTTCATTTTGACATTTGCTGGTGCTGGTCCAGCTTACGGTTTTGCCGTAATCTTGGTAATTGGTATCTTTAGTTCAATGTTTACAGCCTTGTTTATCACACGTTTGTTGTTAGACCGTCGTGCCGACAAAGGATTGGAAATCAAGTTTGATGCTCCCTGGAACAAAGGGTTCATGAAGAACAGCAATATTGATTTTGTAGGTAATCGTAAAAAATATTATATCGCATCTACACTTGTTATTGTAGCTGGTTTGGTGGCGTTCATTACCAAAGGGGGTATCAGTACGGGTATAGATTTCAAGGGTGGTCATTCATATGTGATTCAATTTGATGCGGCAAAGAATTATCAAACTGAGGCCATTTCAACTGCCTTGAAGAACAACTTGCCAGAATCTAGCAATGAGGTAAAAACTTTCGGTAACAAAGGTCAATTTAGAATTGTGACCACTTACATGATTGATGCAGAAGGACAAGAGGCTAGAGATTCAGTAAGAGCAGCAGTTTTGGCGTCTTTGAAAGGTTTTGAATTGGTTGGAGAAGACCCAGTGCTTTCTTCTTCTAAGGTGGGCGCAGCAATAGCTACTAGTACCAGAGATAAGAGTGGTTTCTTGGTGTTGTTAACCGTTGTTGGTATCTTCTTATACATTGTATTCCGATTCCGCAGTGTTGCTTATGGTATGGGTGCTACAATTGCATTGATTCATGACGTGTTGGTTGTATTGTCGATGTTCGCCATTTTGGATGGTGTTGTGCCTTTCCCAACGGATTTTGACCAGCATTTGATTGCTGCCTTATTAACCTTGTTGGGTTATTCAATCAACGATACGGTAATTGTATTTGACCGTATTCGTGAGTTCTTAACCAACAATAAGGCGGAGCGCTCTGATGCAAAATTGATCAACTTGGCGATCAACGATACCTTATCACGTACCATCATTACTTCAGCTACTGTATTTGTGGTTGTGTTAATTTTGTTCTTGTTCGGTGGCGACGCCCTGAAAGGGTTCTCATTGGCTTTGTTGATAGGTGTTGTTGTAGGTACTTATTCTTCAATTTGTATTGCAACCCCAATTGTTGTGGATTTCTCATCTAAGAAAAAACCAAACAATTAATATCACTTCGAACTTTTGAAAAGGCGGGGTGATATTCACCCCGCCTTTTTTTATATGTACCATTTATAGAATTCAATCACAATATCAAACATGGAATTAGTAAAAATCTCCGACTCAGAATATCAGAAAATCGCCCAGGAATTTGGGACCCCAGTGTATGTTTATCATGCTGAATCCATCGAGCATCAATACCAACGGTTGCTCAATGCATTTCCTTCGGTAAATGTAAAATTGCATTATGCGTTGAAAGCGTTGAACAATATCAATGTTTTGCGCATTCTAAAAGCGCAAGGAGCCGGCTTAGACGCCGTTTCGATTCAAGAAGTACAGTTGGGGCTTCGTGCGGGTTTTGCTCCCTCTGAGATCATGTACACCCCCAATTGTGTGGACTTTGCGGAAATCAAAGAAGCCGTGGCTTTGGGCGTTCACATCAATATCGACAATATCTCTATTTTGGAACATTTTGGTCATGAATTTGGGGCCACAGTTCCTTGTTGCATCCGTTTGAATCCCCATATCATGGCGGGTGGACATTCGCACATTTCTGTGGGACACATCGATTCAAAATTTGGTATCTCTATTTATCAACTCAGACATGTTTTGAGGGTGGTTGAGTCATTAAAAATTAAGGTAAATGGGTTGCACATGCATACGGGCAGTGATATTTTGGATGCCGATGTGTTTTTAAGGGGGGCGGAATTGTTGTTCGATGCGGCTCGGAGCTTCAAAGATTTGGAATTCATGGATTTTGGATCAGGATTTAAGGTTGGCTATAAGCCCAATGATATCGTTACAGACATAGAAGAAATTGGAGAGAAGATTTCTGCAGCGTTTGTGACATTTTGTGAAGAGTACGGACGCAAGTTGGAACTTTGGTTTGAGCCGGGTAAATTCATTGTGAGTGAATCGGGCTCATTGTTGGTAAAGGCCAATGTGATCAAACAGACCACTTCAACGGTGTTTGTTGGGGTTGATTCTGGACAAAATCACTTGATTCGCCCGATGTTCTATGATGCCTACCATCACATCGAAAACATATCACATGCAGATGGAGCGATGCGTTTATACAGCGTTGTGGGGTATATCTGTGAGACTGATACTCTGGGGTATGATCGCAAATTGCAAGAGGTGAGGGAAGGGGATGTGTTGCGCATTCACAATGCTGGGGCTTATGGATTTAGTATGAGTAACAATTACAATGCGCGATTGAGGCCAGCGGAGGTTTTGGTGAGGAATGGTGAAGCACATCTCATCAGAAGGCGCGAAGTTTTGGATGATTTGATTCGCAACGAAATAGAACTAGAAGGCTTGATTTGATGTTCTAAATGATACAAACAGAAAGGGCGCCTAGTTCACTAGGCGCCCTTTCTGTTTGTATTACGCAAGCATTGCGTGCGCAACTATGCGATGATCTTGAACGATCTTACTCGCAATTTTGATTCAAGAAATACTCATAAGTGCCATCAACCGTATCGTTTGAATTGCGAATCTTGCCACGAACGATTTGGAATTGTACACTCAAGATTTTCTGTCCGCCTGGATTTACCGAAGCAAAGAACTTGTTTGGAATCATGCTCAATGCAAATTTGCCATTACCCATGTTCTTCATCGCCAGTTGTGGCGCGGTAGCTACTTTGGTGATTGGAACAATTTGCAAGAAATCTGCCGCCCCGGCACCAATTCTTGCCTTGGCGAACACATAGAAATCTTCTTTGTCTTTCAAGGTATCCTTGGTTTCCAAATTGCGATCGTACTGGATCGTTAATACATCGTTAGCACCAATTGACAATGTATCTTTTTGGGCCAAGCGGGGGAATGGAGAAATTTTTTGTGGACCAGTTACTGGGGGTGCCAAGTCTATTTTCAAATCCTCCGTTTTGTCTTCGCCTGCAGCGCCACCAGTTCCATCTTTCTTTTTCAAAAGTAAGCTGATGTCGTTGTTGTACAATTCCGCAGCGGTTACTTCGTAGAATTGTGTGGGTATCATTCTGTAGAAGTACAAGTCATTGCCGGCAGATCTCATTTGCAATGCATCTGTACTGGCCTGCCATGTGCCGTTGTGCAGTGGATGTCCCTTTGGGTGTTCTTTTGGAGTCCAAGTCCACATATATAAAGGATCTGTGGTACCGGCCAACTGTTGACGGTCACATTTTTTGATATCAACCCAAATGGTAATAGAATCGTTGGGGTTAATGGGGTCTGGTGTGGCCCATGCTTTTTGTGCAGACAGTTTAGAAGTCAACAAGCAGATAGCGAAAAGTGTAAAAATGAACTTTTTCATGTTCTTGTTATTTGCGGGTGTAGGTTAGGTGATAACTTACGGTGCGCTTACCACCGCAAATTTTGTTGTATTTCAACGATAAGAAATTATCTTGAGGCCGAACGGGTCTGATCAATTTCATGTTGTTTTCAGTTGTGCTTGCAGCGTCAAATGTGATATAACTCGGATATTCGTTGTTGTCAAAATTCCATTTGCCTGCAGTGTTTTTGAATAAGTTGCTTCCAGCGCCGGGCGTTATGGTGTATGCCCCGTCTTTGCCAAAGGCAATTTCCATTGGTGCTCCATCGATGTAGGCATCCGTCACGTTTAACAACGTATCGCTTTCTACAAATGCCAATTGAACATTCACATCTATTTGATCTACTTTGCTTAAAATCCAAGTGGAGCTACTAATGCCATCCACTTGATTGGCTTTGGGGCCTAGTTCTTTCTTTTCAGGTCTACAAGCGGTAATGCTTGAGACGATGATGGTGGCTACAATAGCCAGTTTACATATCTGTTTCATTAGTTGCAACCTCCTGTTGGATTAATTTCGAAAATGGTGGTTTTCTCTGTGATTGGGAACTGCAATAAGAAGCCAGGGCAGTCCCAACGATGTCCACGAACAAAGATATTTTGGCTTTCTACAGCACCCAATCGTTTGATTTCGGGTGTGCGATCGCCTTGGAACAACAGTTCAATTCTTCTCTGCGCACGCGTGGCATCGATGATTTGTTGGGCTGTTGAACCAGCGGCAACAATTTTGCTGTTGTCTGTGTACGCCCGTTGAATGATGGCGTTGATATCGGCAGTGGCAGTGGTTAAGTCGCCGCCGCTTTTCGCCAATGCCTCGGCGCGAATTAAGTGCATCTGGGTTAAATGCAATACTGGTACATTAAAGAATGGGGCGTTAAACAATTCGCTTTTAACAAATTCGTTTTGTGCTCCTGCATTTACTACGGTTAACAATTTCAAACGTTTGTCGATGGCCAAATCGACATTCAAGCTTGCCCACAACTCGCGTGACAATTGTCCGGTTGGATTGCCTGGCGCATAGTAATCAGAGAACGCACCGCTGCGTTTGTCGTTCACACCAGTACTCACGATTTTGAAAATGTGTTCACTGCTAGATTCAGATGCAAATACATTTACAGTATCGCTCAGTGTATATTTTTTTGAATCGATAATTGCACCAGCATATGAAGCTGCGTCGGTGTATTTGCCCATTTGGAAATATACATGGGCCAACAGCGCTTTCGCACTCATTTTGTCGGCATAGTCGCCATTTGATTCTGGTAATGCAGTTTCAGCATCTTTCAAATCGCTCAAAATGGCATCGTAGGCCTCAGCAACTGTTAATCGGGGACTGGGTTTGGTTGATGCGGTTTTTACTATGGCGATACCCGGATGCACGTTTCCGGCAGTGTAGCCATAGGGGTGAGCAAACATGCGAACGGCAGTAAAATGACACAATGCCCGTATGAACTTGATTTCACCTGTCATGCGCTCTTTGTCGGCAGCACTTAAATCCGATACTTTGTCCATGTTGTCTTGTACAAAATTGGCACGGAATATTGCGCGATACAAAATGCTGTAGTAGCCACCGCAAGTGCTATTGAAGAATAGAACGTTGTGGCTATATAGCTCCCTCAAATCGTTGTTATTGGGGTTAGATAGGTTGTCTGACTGCATTTCGCTCATCATTTGAGAGAAGCCACCAAATGTGTTGGCTACTTCGTTGTAAGATGAATTGAGCAATCGTTGCAGGTCATCGGTGGTTTTGATTGCATCATCCACCAAAAGTTCATTGGGTGGGGGCGTTTCAATCATATTGTCGCACGAAACAAACGATACACCAACGAGGGTCATCGAAATGAATAGGGCGAAGGAATGGAATAGAGATTTTTTCATGATTAGAAGCTTAAATTAAGGGCCAAACTGATGCTTTTTTCTTGAGGGGTGGTTAAGTAAGTGATACTTCCGCTCATGTTTCTGTCGGTTGGGTTTTCAAAATCCCTGGCGATTTCAGGGTCGATACCAGTGTATTTTGTCCAAGTCAGCAAATTGGTACCAACCAACATGATGCGGGCGGCATCGAACTTTGATTTTTTCAACCAAGCTGTAGGCAATTTATAACTCACGTTGATGCTTCTCAAGCGAATGTATGAACCATCTTGCAACCACAAATCAGTATTGATCCATGGGGTGGTAGATCCATGATTGAAAGTACTCAAGGTCATTTTGGGGTACAAGGCTTCATCACCAGGATTTTGCCAACGATCCAAAACCCTGCGGTCCATGTTCCAATCGGTCATTAAGCTCAACTGGCGTTTTACAGAGCTTTCGAAAATGCTACCGCCCCAGTTGAAGTATATGTTTGCGTTCAATTCCCAGTTTTTATATGAAATGGTATTGGCTAAGTTTCCGAAAGCTTTGGGCAATACATTACCAACAGCAACGCGGTTGGCAGGATCCCATTTGGTGGTTTGGTTTCCGTTTAAGTCAAAATAAACCGGAGCGCCAGTGGCTGGATCTACGTGTGAGAAACGTACCAAGAAGTTTGTACCCACCGGTTGATTCAATACTACGCGGGTATCGTTCGTTCCACCACTAATTGCATCCGGCGTGTAAACACCAATGCTCGTGATTTCATTGACGTTTCGAGAAATGCTGAAGTTGGTTGTCCAGTTTGTGCGCTTGGTGCGAATGTTTACTGTTTTCAAACTGAATTCAACACCTTGGTTGGTGATGCCACCCACGTTGTCGTAGAAGCTACCAAAACCCGTTGAAACTGGAATAGATACATTCATGATTACATCGCTCGTTACCTTGTTGTAATAGGTGATTTCGGTGCTGATTCGACCTTTGGCAAACGCCATTTCTACACCTGCATCGAAGTTGACCGTGCTTTCCCAACGCAAATTGGGGTTTTCCAAACGTGAAGGCGCGAGCTGCGGCTGTCCGTTGTATTTGGGTAAGTTGCCACTCGGTGTAATGGTGCCCCAGCGTGCATAGTTGTCGAAGTTGGCATTGCCCGATTTGCCAATACCTGCACGAAGTTTCATGAAATTGATGAATTTGTATTTTTTCATGAATTGCTCTTCGCTCAGAATGTATCCAACGGCTGCGGCAGGGAAGAATCCATAGCGATTGTTTCTACCAAATCTGGAGCTTCCGTCCCAACGACTGGTTAATTGGAAGTTCAATTTGTTTTTGTAGCTATAGTTGAATCGGCCAAAGTAGCTGATAAAGGCCCACTCGTAGGGGGTTCTGCTGAATGCCTGAAGTGCGGTGTCTGGGATAGCGACTTGGTCTACTGGACCTGTGGCATCAAAATTCTCTACGTATTTGCTTTTGGTGATGCTTCTTTGGGTTTCGGTTCCTGCCATGGCACTCACTGTATGATTCTTACTCAGCTCCTTGTTCCATTGGGCAGTCAAAAACTGGTTGCGGTTCATTGTCCAGCTTGGGAACCATTTGGCATTGCCATTTTGCTGATAGTTGCCGTTGTACATTTTGATCAACTCAGCGGGTTCGTATAAATATTCGTTGTAGTCCATGTAATCAATACTTGTGCTGTAATTCACAGTTAAGTTTTTGTTGATCTCATAACTAATATTGGCGTTGTTGATTGAGCGAACTTCAATTGTTCTCCAATTCTTTAGGTCACGAATTGTGTGAAGTCCCACTGGCGTTATGTAGGATTTGCTTGCGCTGTCATAAAGGGGCGTAAGGGGGTAAATGGGCAACATCGTACTCATGGCAGATCCCAATCCACCCGCCCATGAGGCATCAACACGTGTATTCGTACCGCGACTCAACGACTGTGACATTTGAATGTTCAATCCTTTGATGGGGCGATAATCCAAATTTACACGCTCAGAAACACGGTTGTATTTGTTGCCAATGATGAAACTTCCGTTATCGTCCATGGAAACGATGCCTTTTACGGCGAAATTCTTGCCCATGTAATTGGCCGAAAGGTTGTAATTCTGCTTAAATCCATGGCCAATAACTTGGTCGATCCAATTGGTATGGTTCTTTGGGTCATTTGCCTGTGCCCAACTCATGCGGATGCCATTGAGCGATAGATCTGGGGTGCCGGTGCGACCATCATTGTACCATGCTTCTTCGTATAATTGAAGCCATTCAGGCGCAGAAAGCATATCCGGTTTGCGCGTAGGGCTTGAACTACCCCAACGGGCGCTTACATCGAATTTCAATCCTTGCTTGCGTGCACGTTTGGTGGTAATCAAAATTACACCATTGGCACCGCGAGAACCGTAAATGCTGGTTGCTGCGGCATCTTTTAAGATTTCAATATTCTCGATATCGTCTGGGTTGATACTCGCCAAAGGGTTGTTGTTGAAACCACCGCCCCAATTTGATCCGTTGGTTCTATTCATGAAGTAATCTTGTGATACAGGGATACCATCGATGACATACAATGGGTCACCCGCTGCTGATATCGAAGATGCACCCCTTACGCGAATCAAAGACGCGGATCCCGCCATACCACTACCAACAATTACCTGAACACCGGCCGCTTTGCCTTGTAAGGCTGCCTCAAATGAAGGCGCCGGCATATCAGTGATCTCTTTGCCCGAAACAGTAGAAATTGAGCCAACGACGTTTCGTCTGCTCTGTCTTCCATAACCAACAATAACCACATCGCCCATGCTTGAAATAGCTGTTTTCATAGCAGCGTTCAATGGCGTGGTTTCGTTGGATTTGATTTCCACTTTCACCAAAATATCCTCCATTTGGTCTTTGGTGAAAATTACGTTGTAAGTTCCTGGTGTGATTCCTGAAATGAGATAAGAGCCGTTGGCCGATGTTTTGGCAACGAGTTCTGTTTTGTACACTTCGATGGTCACCCCTTCAATGGGCTTTTTGGTAGACTCGTCCGTCACCAAACCTGCCAAGGATCCGGTTTGCGCAAAAGTAGAAACTGCACCCAAAATGGTGGTGAGGGCAGTTAGAATGACTTTTCGCGTGGGTATGAATGTAAACATAGGCTAATTTTAGGGTAGCAAGATAAAGAAAATTTAAAGAAGTGTCAATTATACAATTACAAAAAGTGTCAACATGACGATTTTGCTTGTGGACGGTACAAATCAATCCGTTATCACCGATCTAGATACAGTGGAATTAAGGTGTGGTAGTGGTATCCGTAGATGGGTAAAAATGCAGTACAGTCCTAAAACCAACGTGATTGTTAGCGTGATTGCTTTGCATGAACATGATGGCCATGGGGTCTAGGTAGTGAAAATCTTGATTCCAAGATCCCCCTTTGATTGCATAGTGTTGCTGCAAGGCAGGCTCTTCCACCAAATATCCTTTGAAATCAAAGACATTCACTTGCTGATAGGCGTTCTCAATGAGCTGTCCATTGGTGTTTAAAATCGTGGTTCTGTTGTTGAATAAATGTCCGTAAGCGGGTGTCGAGGTCCACTCAGCCACATTGCCCAAAAGGTGAGAAACAGCGGGGTAGGGCTTGGCGGGTGGCATTTGGCTTGGCAAGGGCATAAGCAATGCTTCAGATAACTCATTTTGGATGTTCAATCCTCTGGCTGTGGTTGTTTCATTGAATATTACTGGATTGTTTTTTAATTCTTGATGTTGCAAGAAGGTGAAAAGGGCGCCACCCTTGCGTTGATTGTTTCGAAAGTAGTTTCCGCGAATTTTGCCTTCTGCAACTCCTGTTCTACTGGGCACTTGTATGCTCATTTCATACAAGTACAACCATTCAGCAACTGTGGGCAGTTCGGCCTTGATTTTTAGCCCCTGTTTTTTCAAGACTGCTTGAAGGCCTGCGTACTGGGGCGATTCGTTCAGAATGTGTGTGAGCCATTCGCAATAGGCTGTGGCTTGTAATTGACTTACACCCACAACGGGATAGTTGTTATAAGTGCTATTTTGGAAATACAAACGGGTATATGGGTTGGGAACTGGCGCACTTTCGGCAGTAGCCGCAAAGGGTATCCAAACATGGGTGTCAGGAAAAAGTTGGCGCGGTTGGTATTCCAAATGCTCTTTGATCCAAACGCTGTCTGCTAAAAACGCTTTGTATTCGCCGTTGGTTGTTTCTGTGCGATGGGCCAAGAAAGGGCCACAAGAAACCATTTCTTCGATGGCATAAATGGTGTCGTATCCCGTTTGAACTTGCGATAAGAATTGGTTGAACCTCAATCCCTCTTGCGGGAAACATGAAAAATATTGTTTTTGATCAATGCCCTTGATTTTGAGCAAGTCTTTTGAAGGTATAACAGATTGTTTTGCCCCTTCAGCGGCCGTAAAATAATACCTCATTAAGTATTCAGGGTGAGGCGTTTTTTGAGCGCTCAATCCCCTGAATACCAATAGGGCTATCGTTAAAATTAGAATGCGGTTTCGCATTCAACAAAAATAGGCGATTAGTTTAAGGTCGACAACACCGCTTTGATTTGCTCAAGGTTGGGCATCTCACCGGCATTGTCGAGAATTTCAGCATGCTGTACGATGCCTTCTTTGTCTATTACAAAAGCAGATCTTTTTGAAACACCTTTCATACCGAAAGCGAATGTCTCATAGATGCTGTCATAAGCTGTACTCACTTCTTTGTTGAAATCGCTCAACATCTGAAAGTTATAGCCTTGTTGGGTTTTCCAATTGTCAAGGGTAAATACAGAATCCACTGAAATGGCCAAGATTTCGGCGTTCAATGCTTCGTATTCTTTCAGGTTGTCGCGCATCGAACAAAGTTCTTCGGTGCAAACGCTGGTGAATGCTTGTGGGTAGAAAAGGATCACCACATTTTTACCGAGGAATTGTGACAAACTTACTTCAGCTTTTTCGCTATTAAATAACGTAAATGCTGGGGCGGGGGAACCAATTTGTATGCTCATTTTGTATTTGTATGAATGTTTTTAAAGGGAACAAAGATAGTGGCGAAAGGATTTGCAAAGGGTGTGAGAATTTTCACATTGGCTGGGTGATCTTCATCAATTTTCGCGATGCTGATCATTCAATTAGAACAAACTTGGATTGCTGTAAACCCGCTTGGTGAGTTTCAAGTCTTGCAGCAACGTGCTTTTGGGTCGAAGGGTGAAAAGCCACTGTTTTCCAAATCCATTGGGCACCCACATAAACTCCAACTGCCAACAATGTAGGTTTCTCACCAATGAAAATTCGCTGGCGCTCAGGGCTCTTTTTTTGAAATCATAGCCAGAATTGTATGAGATTTTCCATTCTGGAGTGATGCTGATATCGCCGCGAATGGTGATGGTGTTTCTACTCACTCTGTTGGCAGCATTCATGATTTCTGCGCTGTAGCCCATCGCGTAGGTCAAGTTCAGCGACCAAGGAATACTGAAGTCGAAATAATTCCAAGGCTGCATCTGTATTTGACGAAGTTCCATTTCATCTGTGGCCAATGGGTTGGTTACACTCGCTGGCATGTTTTCTTTGGATTTTTTACCACCAAACATTTCAGGGGTAATTCTTGAATTCATGTTGAAATCAATGTTCCGGTGGCGCAACAAGCCTTGGTTCTTTTGATAGTTGAAAGTGGCCAATCTTCTTCCGTTTTCGTAGGCGTATGGGCTGTAAGAACTGTTAATTCCAATGCGAATTTGTTTGGCAATGACCGTATTGAATCCCAAGTTTACATCGGACCAATTGAAACTATCTGCCGCCAAATCGTAACTGCTACTCAGCGAAAGTTGATCTATCAAATTGAATTTTTCCGTTTTTTCTTTACCCGTGCTGTCCTTGCTCACAACCTTTTTTCCTTGCAAGTTATTGCCCAAAGAGAAGCCCACGGAGCCGGATTTTCTCTGGCCAAATTCTGAACCGCCGAATTTTTCGAACAAACTGTAGGTGATTGATTTGTTTTGAGAGTCTATGTATGTGGTGGCCCAACCTTTCTTGATTCCATCAATTTCCGGGCGATACCCGAGGGTAATACTCGGAGTGATGGTATGCCGAATGGCTCGAATGCCCAATAAATTCAAATCGGAGAATGTGCCATATATATTCGTGTTCAATTGGGCAGAAAAATTATATGAATTTAATCTAAAAAATCCTGCTGTATCAGAAATGTTTACCGTTTTTGTAATTGGGTCGTACTTTTTGATATTTCCTTTGAATAACCACTTTTCTTGATAGCTGGCGGAAGGACTTAAGTTCAAAGCACCTTTGAACAATTTTATATTGGTGCTAATGGGAACAGAGTGGCGAATCCCAGATTGAATGGTGCCCAATACATCTTTGTATTTATCACTAAATATTAAAGTATCTTTTGTGGTGAGTGAATTGGTGAAATTTAAATTGTAAGACAATCGAATTTGTTCGTACCAAGTGTTATTGTTTCCATTCTTTTTAGCAAATGGCGTGATGGATGAAATTCCCATGTTCACATTGGGTAATTCCAACCTAAAATCGTGTGTTTGTACGTTTTGTGTATGTCTGGCGGAAGCAGACAGATTGATTTTGTTGTGAGCAAAACTTCTGCCGTAGTTGATACTGGATTGGAATTCGTTTCGAGAGAGTGTTTGAATGTCGCGCGAGTTTCGTTTGTTGAAATCGCCGGTAACGATATTGATGTTTCCGTTGAGGGTGGTTCCGGGTAAAAATTTGTTGTCGAACCCAAATCTCGAGACAATGCTATAATCGTTTTTCTTTTGAAACTCTGGATTGGCTCGATCGAGTCCATTGCCAAATCGACTCATATTGAGGCCCAGTTCTGCGTTGAATTTATATCGTTTCACCAAACGAGTGGTTAGTCCAACCCTGAAATCGCCATTGAAATATAGGTCGGTGTTGAATTGAGCATCGGCGTATTTGCCTAGACCTTGATAATAGCCAAGGTTGGATAGATAAAAGCTGTTATTTGCGCCGTTGAATCCGGGGTTGGGCACGATGAGACCATTTTGCCGTCCTTTTTTAAGTGGTGCAATTCCAAAGGGCAACGCCAAAGGGGTGGGGATGTCGGCGAAAACCAGGTTGGCCGCGCCGAAAAGAACTTTGTTGTTGGGTATTACTTTGATTTTGCTGGCGTTGAGATAGAAGTGGGGGTGGGGATCTGAGCAGGTGCTCAATTTGCCATTTTGTCCCATGAAACTACCATCGGCTTGTCGCACAACTTGTTTCAGTAGAATGTGAGATTCGTCTTGCGACAAAGAAAGGCCATATACTTTGGCTTTTTTGGAGCCGGAATTATATGTGAGACTATCTGAAGTGTATTTGTCTGCCCCATCGCTAAAGATTGGGAGTTCGCTGTATTTTCCGGATGAATCAGGTCCCCCTTTCGCAAAGAGCATTTTGGACGCAAGGCCTACTTCGATGTATTTGGCTTTGAGTTCCATGCTTTCCATCTTCACGGTGGCCGTATTGTACAATGTGGCTTTTCCGGAGACGATGCCCATCACAATGGAATCTTGGGCTTCGTAGCGGATGGGTGATTCTAGATTGCCTTTTGATTGGGATACTGTTCGAATACTGTCTGTTTTTGTAGACAAGCTGTCTATGCCTTGGCCCAGCAGGGGCGGGGTGAATGCGAATAGAAACATCATCGCAACTGTTAACAGTGCTTGTAGGGATGTTTTTTTATGGAAATGTTCGCGATTCAAGAAGTTTCGGCGAATTTCGGCAAAAAGTTTGCCATGATTGTCATATAATGTCAGAAAGAACCGCAATTATATCGAAATACGCATCAAAAGCCTCCAAGAGTTTGGGTGTGGGGTTGGTTGCTTTGATGTTGTTGTTTGGTTTGCCATCGGCCAAGGTAGTAAAGGTAACCACAGGTTTGAATACATTGGTGATTGATGCGGGTCATGGTGGCATGGATCCGGGTTGTAATGGGAACAACGAAGTTTTTGAAAAAGATGTTACGTTGGGTGTTTCTTTGAAGTTGGGGAAGATTCTGCGCGACAGTATGCCTGGACTCAAAGTATTGTATACAAGAACCACAGATAAAACCTTGAAATTGTGGGAGCGACCCAACTTGGCGAACAACAACCGGGCGGATTTGTTTATTTCGATTCATTGTAATGCCAACAACAATCGGTCTGCTGCTGGCAGTGAAACCTATTTTATGGGGTTGCACAAAACAGAGGGGAATTTGGATGTGGCCAAAAGAGAGAATGCGGCCATTACTTATGAGTCTGATTACAAGGAGAACTCGAGGTATGGGGGGTTTGATCCTGAATCAGCGGAGGGACATATTATATTCAGTTTGGTTCAGAATGCATATATGAAACAAAGTTTGAAACTTGCATCAGGTATTGAGTCGCACACCAACAAAATCAGCATGATCAAAAGCAGGGGAGTGAAGCAAGCGGGCTTTTTGGTGCTGTGGCAAACTTCGATGCCCAGTGTATTGGTAGAAACGGGTTTTTTGACCAATGCAACGGATCGGATGTATTTGAAAACCAATGATGGTCAACAAAAAATTGCCATGGGTGTGTTTCGGGCGGTTCGGGATTACAAGAAATATCTAGAAACTGTGGGTGCGAACAACGGACCAGGTGGGGTGGTGAGGTAAAAGGTAGAAAAGAGGTGTTGGCTTTGTGAGATTTATAAATGTTGGAGGTGTTGGGTTGAGGAGTTAGGATTTTTTTCAATTTTTTGACAATTTTTTCTGTTTTTCCTTGCAACGTTTTGCAGAAAGTGCGTCATTTGTGAAAATAACTTTAAAATAAATCTATGAAATCAACAATTACACAACTCAAAAAGCTTGCGTATTTGGGTGTTCTGGTGGGGGGATTTTTCTCTTCCAATGCACTGAAAGCGCAAACTGCCCCGTGCGCAGGAGCCAACTCCTGGGGATGTGGAGCTTCAATTACGACTGGGTGTACGTCGGGAGACATGCAATCAGTTACTGTTAAAGACAAAAAGGGTAACTCCTTGGCGTCTTACAGTGGATTAGGATGTAATTCATCTGCCCCCGCAGCGAGTTACAAAGGGATTTTGAATTCCGGTAAAAGCTTCGATTTAACAGCCAGTGAAGAAATTTCAGTGACTGTTGATGCAGGTACTTGGGCAACTCAGTCTTGGGGCTCACGTGTGGGTATTTGGATTGACGCCAACCGTGATGGTCAGTTTGGAGCTACCGAGTGTTTGGTGGACCCTTCATCAACCATCGCATCTGGTTTAACTACCTTCAACTTGAAAATGCCATGTTGGAAAACCACTGGCTTGAGTTACATGCGTATTCGTGGTATGGCCCAAGGTTACACCATGAGCAGCAGCAACGGTTGTGGTACTGTAAACGGATATGGTAACATTCTTGATTTGGAAGTGAATTTGAAATTGGGTGCAAGTCCAACTGCCAACTTCATCGTTCCTTCATCAACGAATTATGTAAAAACAAACATCAAATTCAATGCGTTGAATCCAAGCAGTGGATATCAATATAAGTGGACTTTCGACAAAGCCGTTGCACCACCATATGCTGGTTATTCGGATAACACTGAAAAAGGTGTTGCAAAATGGTCATCTGCTGGTAAGTACGACGTGAAAATGTTGGTGAATTACTGCGGATTGGCGGACTCTATTACCAAGCAAGTGACGATTTCAGCGCCAACTGCAGCGCCAGTGGCTGATTTCGTATCTTCTTCTAATGAAACTGAAATTTATTACGACGTTACATTGTACGATTTGAGTAACAATGGTGCATATAGCTGGTCATGGGAATTGCTTTCTCCAACAGGTTTAGATGATCAAACTTCAACTGTTCAAAACCCAAGGTTGACTTTGAGTGAAACTGGATGGTACAAAGTTTGTTTGACATCTTCAAACGACATTGGACCTTCAACCCGCGTATGTAAAGATCGTTACATCGAGTGTATCGCTCCTACAGAATACTACATGGGTCCTTCAAAAGAGGGTACTTCTAAGAATGGTAAATTGTTTGACAACGGTGGACCAAATGCCGCCTACGGTAACGGACGTAAAACATCTATCGATTACTTCAAGATTTTGCCATGTGGTGCAGAAAAAATCACTTTGACTTTTGGTGAATTGAAATTGAATGACCAAAACGATAAATTGCGTATCTACGATGCGAAAGAGGCTACGCCAAGCAAATTGATTGCTACAATCACTGGTGCAAACGTATCTCTTTATGACACTGCGAAAATTGTATGTACAAGCGGTGCTGTATACATCACTTTCGAATCTGATGCCACTGGTAACGCCAATGGTTTCATCATCAACTGGGAATCTAAGTTGAGTCCTCCAGTTAAACCAACTGCTAGATGGACCACTGCATACAACCCTGCAGCCAATGGTTTGAACGTTGAGTTCGTTAACGCTTCTAAAGATGTTCAAGGTTTGCCAATCTACGAATGGCAGGTTGATCAAAACCCTGAGTCTTCTGCAACTGATTTCACACGTGCTTTCTACACCGATGGTCAGTATGATGTTTGTTTGATCGCTTTGACATGTACTGGTGTTGATACATTCTGCAGTACTGTTACTATCAATACTCCAACTGCAGCTGGTTTTGTAGACTACACTGCAAGCAACGTTCGTCCTAACTTAGGTGATGTAGTAAAAATCACTACCAAAACTGATTACGCCAACTCTTTCGAGTGGAGCATTTTCCCAACTACATTCACTTTTGAGAATGGTACTTCTAAGAATAGCCAAAACCCTGAAATCAAATTCCAAAAAGGTGGTGCTTACACATTCACTTTGAGTGCTTGGAACAGTGTTGGTGGTAAAGCTTCTACTGAGAAGAAGTTGATCAAGAACAAATACGTAATTGTATTGGATTACTGCATTCCTTTGGTGGATTTGATGTCTGCTGACGTAGGAATTAACAACGTAACCTTGAAAAAAGGTACTAAGCAATTGTTGAACGCAACAACCACTTCTGGTTTGGCCATGTACAGCAACAACACTGAAGATTACGCTCCAGCTGAATTGACATTCGGTGCTTCTTATGACTTGTCAGTTTCTCGTAACACGATTGCGAACAATGTAAACTACAAGGCTTGGATCGATTTCAACATTGATGGTGACTTCAATGATGCGGGTGAAGAGGTTATGAGCAGCGGTTCAACTGCAGCTTCTAGCGTATCTGGTTCATTCACTGTGCCAACTTTGGCAAACAGCTTCGAAGGAATGACTCGCTTGCGTGTGGGTGTTTCTTATGGTGCATTCTCTAACACGCCTTGTGGTTTGAACACTGTAGGTGAGTTCGAAGATTATGCAATCAAATTGGCTAACGACAACTTGCCTCCTAGCATTACATTGGTTGGTGCTGACACAGTTCGTGTAGAAAAAGCCGGTACTAAAACTGCTTGTTACAGCGAAGTTGCTAGTAAGACATTTACTGCATCTGACCCAACACAAGGAGATATGACAAACAGCGTGAAAGTAGTTTCTGATTTGGATTGTACCGTACCTGGTATCTACACCATTCAGTTTGATTTGGAAGATGCATCTGGCAACAAAGCGGTAACCCGTTTGCGTACTGTAGTAGTTGCATTGGATAAAACTGCTCCTAAGTTGACTTTGAACGGTAACGACACTATGGTGTTGGAACAGTGCGATACTTACACTGAGCCCGGTGCTGTAGCGATTGATGCCAATGACGGTAACTTGACTTCAGCTATCAAAATTGCTGGTACTGTAGAGGCTGGTAAAGTAGGTAGCTACTTGTTGACCTATTCAGTGAAAGACGCTCAATCAAACTCTGTTTCTATCACTCGTTTGGTTGTTGTTAAAGATACTAAGGCTCCAAGCATTTTGAAGTTGGGTAAAGCCATCGTAGACGGTACTACCATCGATGTACAAATCGGTTCTGTATTCGTAGATGATATCTACTCAATTGATCCTTGCAACGGTTCAATCTTCGTATCTAAGAATCCTGGCTTCAACGGTCCTGTAAATACAAACGTTCGTGCAACATACCCTGTTACTTACAACGCGGTAGATCCTTCAGGTAACAAAGCGGTTGAAGATGGTTTCGTAATGAACTATCGTGTAGACGATTTCATTGCTCCTGAAATTGAGTTGAACACTAGCGACACTGTAATTCATGATGTAAACGAAGCTTACTATTCACGTACAGTAACTGTAATGGATAACTACTACTCTAAGTCTCAAATTTCTTTGACTAAGGTTGGTAAAGTAGATGCTTACACTTTGGGTACTTATGTTGAAACTTACACTGCAACTGACGGTAGCGGTAACGTAACCACCAAGCAGCGTTTCATCAAGGTTGTTGATAGAATTGCTCCAACAGTAACTGCTCCTCCAGTATCTGTATGTATCGGTACTCCTTTCTGGGCATTGTCTGGTTTGATTGTACGTGATAACTACTATTCTGCAACTGACTTGACTCCTTTGGTGAAAGTATTGGGTCATAACGTGAACGTAATGGAAGCTGGTGTATACTACATCAACTACTCTTTGGTAGATCCTAGCGGTAACGAAGCTGTAACTGTTTCTCGCCCTGTATTCGTAGCTTACCCACCAAACTGCTTCAACACCTATATGGGTACAGAAGACGTGAAGTTGGAAGATGCGGTATCAGTTTATCCTAACCCAACTTCAGGTATCGTAACTGTGGGTTACAACTTGAACAACACTCAGCCTTTGAATGTTGTGGTTGTAAACGCTATGGGTTCTGTAGTGGCTACTTTGGATAACGTACAAGGTGGATTTGGCGCAGCCAAAATCGACTTGACCAATGTGAGCGAAGGTATCTACTTTGTAAACTTGACCAACAACGGTCAAACGGTTACAAAGCGTATCGTTGTAAAGCACTAATCAATTAAGATTTCATAGGGAAAGGCCCCCGTCATAGACGGGGGCCTTTCTTTTTTATGGGAGATGGTGAATGGGCTTCCCATTTTTTGACTATTTTTGAATTACTAATCGCCGTGTTTAAAGGACTTTCAAATGAATTCAAAGTGGGTGTGTTGGCCGTAGTGTCGATTTGCATCTTTTTTATTGGCTATAACTTCATGATGGGCCGCGATAACTTTTTTGATCGTGGACGTGATTTTGTGGTGAAGTACGACAATACCCAAGGTTTATCTGTTGGTACAAAAGTGATGTTCAATGGCTTTAAGATTGGAATGCTGCGCAGTTTGAAAATGTCTGAGGATCAGAAAATTGTGGCGAAGATTGAGGTAACGAGTGATATGCCAATCCCCAAAGATTCAAGGATTAAGATAGAATCGGCTTTGTTGGGCGGTGTTACTTTGAAGTTGTTGTTGGGGAAGTCGAGTGAACTGGCTGAAGATGGTGATGAATTGATGCCTGAATATAGCAGTGATATGTTTGGCATGGTCAACAATAGAATAGTTAATGTAGCCAACAGTGCAGATTCTGTATTTGCTACACTAAACGATTTCTTTCACAAAGAAGGTTTGAATAGTGCCGTGGGTGAATTGCCAATCGTTTTAAGAGAATTGACAAGAACTATAGCGGAAATAAGGAGCAGTGTTGAATTGCTTAAGCCGGGTTTGGCAAGTACTGCCAAGAGCATGGGTGACTTCTCTGGTAATTTGCCAGAATATGATCGTCAATTGCGAGAAGGACTTGGACATTTTAATAACGTAGGCAGGCAAGTTGATTCTGTGCGGGTAGACGAATTGTTGAATAACTTAAGTGTATCTAGTGGGAAGTTGGCAGCTATGTTGTCGCGTTTGGATGAAGGTAAAGGGAGCTTGGGTAAAATGCTGAACGATGAGCAATTGTATTTAGACATCGTAAAAACCAACTTGGAGTTACAGAGAGTGATGCTGGATTTGAAGAAATATCCAGAGAAATACATTCCAGTGCCTGGTACCAAAAAGCAGCGTAAAAAGGCGAAGAAGCAAAGTTTAAAGGATACCGCTGTTTGGCACTAATTGCTCGCCAATACTATTTTTTTCGCTGCGATTAGCGAATGGCTTTTGTTTACTCGTTTGTTGGGATTTGCTTTTGCGATTTGCCTTTGAATATCTCAAACAAGGTAATCATCCATGTCATGTAGAGTAGGTTATAAAAAAAGTCTTCAAAGGGAATTGTTCCAATGCGAATTCCGAGGTTTTCAGTATTGTCATAAATCAATACTGGGTTTCCGGTGAGTATGCCATTCACAAATGCCATGGGTAGCAGTGCGATGGCCCATGAAATGATAAGATGCGTTAGGTGGTGGTTGTATTTGGTAAATAATAATATGCAATAGGTAACTGAGAGTAGACCAAATGTACTGCTGGTGTATGCGTGAGATGGGTTGTTGATGATGCAAATGGCACTCAATAGTATGATGCCAAACAAAGTGATGTTGTTGAGGTTGTGAGAGTGCCATTTAGGCCAATAAGCCTTTAAGCAGGCATATATGAACAAACATGCGTATGGAACCACTATGAAGAACATGTATTCTTCTATGGGTAGATTGATGATGTTTATGCCAAGAAGGTATTGCGGGTTGAATTTCCATACAAGTGTATGAGTTGCTATTATATCCCAGATGATATAAGCCAAACTCGTTGGTAACATCGCAAGGAAAAAAAACTTCCAGTCTTTGTAAAAGGCTACTTTCTTATCGAAAGAAAGAAACAAAGGACCCAACAAGGTTAGGACGTTTAAATATAGATAGGTATTATGTCCTTGAAAGATATTCACTGTTCAGTGTGATTGTGTGATACCTTACGAAGATACAGATGATTTTCGCCCCGTACTCGGGTTTTGGTTAAAGTAGTTTTGGATTAAGCGATTTGATACCCATAGGCATCCGCATAATCTTTCAGTCTTTCACGTAAAATTCTACGCGCCACGAAAATGCGGGTTTTTACTGTGCCTATTGGGATTTGTAGTTCCTCTGCGATTTCGTGGTATTTGTAACCTTCGGTATTGAGTTTGAAGGTAACACGTAGGTCGAAAGCAAGGTCATCGATGGCATGGTCCAAATCTTTCCTGATGAATTTGGTTTCAGCATCATTGTCGATTTTGTGCGAAGGCAAATCAATGAAATAGCTGTTATCTGTGCTATCCAAAAACGTATTGCGCTTCATATCTCTGCGATAATTGTTGATGAAACTGTTTTTTAGGATGGTATACAGCCAACCTCTGAGATTGGTGCCTTCTTGGAATTTTGCGCGGTAACGATATGCTTTGAGAATGGTTTCCTGCACCAAATCTTTGGTGTCGTCCATGTCATGCGTGAGAGATAATGCATAGTTGCGTAGGGGCATCAATTCACCCGCGATCATGTTGTCGAAATCATTTTGTATAACGTTCATGGCGATAACTTATACAAATATGGTGTTTTGTTTAAGTTCTACATAATTTCTTGTTTAATTTATGGCTATCATAAGTTACACAATAAAAATGTTGATATTGGATTTGCCTGCTGCCGTGTTGTTTAAGGTTGCTTTGTTTGGTGTTGATTTATGTTCTAATGCGTTGATTTTATTGGGTTTGGCAATTGCGAGGGTGTTGTTTTTGCGTGGTTTTGAGTTGGATACAAGGCTGTGAAAAATACATTTTGTTTAGGGTTGTTGTGGATAAGTGAAACAAAAAAGGCTCCCATTGGGAGCCTTTTTTGTTTGGTATTTTTTCAATTCTTGCCGATTTGCAATCGGGGAATGTATGTTTTGTTTATTTTTATTTGGTTTGTATGAGCGCCAATTAAACCAAAACCACCACTTTGTTCTTTAAAACTTCAACCAATCCACTTTTGATTTCAAAGCTTTGTGTTTGATTGTTGTCTTTGATCTCGATGCTACCTGCTTTCAAGTTGGCAATCATGGGAGCGTGGCTATCAAGCAACTGAAAGCTACCATTTACACCAGGAAGAGAGATTACTTCTGCTTCGCCGCTGAATAAGGTTTTATCTGGAGTCAATAATTCAACAAACATGGTAATTATGCGTTAGCGTCTTCCAACAACTTTTTGCCTTTTTCAATGGCATCTTCAATGGTTCCAACCAAGTTGAAGGCTGCTTCTGGATATTCATCCACTTCGCCGTTCATGATCATGTTGAATCCTTTGATGGTTTCTTTGATTTCTACCAAAACACCAGGGATACCAGTGAACTGTTCTGCTACGTGGAAAGGCTGAGACAAGAAACGTTGAACACGACGTGCGCGGTGAACCACCAATTTGTCGTCTTCACTCAATTCATCCATACCCAAGATGGCGATGATGTCTTGCAATTCTTTGTAACGTTGCAACAATTCTTTCACACGTTGAGCGCAACCGTAATGTTCTTTGCCCAATACGTCTTCGCTCAAGATACGGCTGGTTGAGTCCAAAGGATCCACCGCAGGGTAGATACCCAATTCCGCAATTTTACGAGACAATACTGTGGTTGCATCCAAGTGGGCAAATGTGGTTGCTGGTGCTGGATCTGTTAAGTCATCCGCAGGTACATATACCGCTTGTACAGACGTGATAGAACCACGTGTTGTAGAGGTAATGCGCTCTTGCATTGCACCCATTTCAGTAGCAAGGGTAGGTTGGTAACCCACGGCACTGGGCATACGACCCAATAACGCAGATACTTCTGATCCTGCTTGTGTAAAACGGAAGATGTTATCGATGAAGAACAAAATGTCTTTTCCTGCACCGGTACCATCACCATCACGGAAGTATTCCGCAACGGTCAATCCGCTCAATGCAACACGTGCACGCGCTCCGGGAGGCTCGTTCATTTGTCCAAACACCAAAGTTGCTTGGCTATTTTTAAGGTCTTCCATGTCAACGGCATCCAAATCCCAGCCACCTTTTTCCATGCTGTGTTTGAAAGCGTCGCCATATTTGATTACACCAGATTCGATCATCTCGCGCAACAAATCGTTTCCTTCACGGGTACGTTCACCAACACCGGCAAATACAGACATACCAGAGTATGCTTTTGCGATGTTGTTGATCAGTTCCATGATCAATACGGTTTTACCTACACCGGCACCACCGAACAATCCGATTTTACCTCCTTTGGCGTAGGGTTCCAACAAATCGATTACCTTGATACCGGTGTACAGAGGTTCTGCACTGGTGCTCAAGTTGTCGAAAGTTGGCGCGGGTTGGTGAATGCCACGGCCGTTTTCTTTAGAGAGTTGCGTCATTCCGTCAATGGCATCACCCACTACATTGAGTAGGCGTCCACGGATTGATTCACCCACGGGCATGCGAATTGCATCGCCAGAATCCACGCAGTCAATTCCGCGGCGCAAACCATCGGTACCATCCATCGCAATGGCGCGTACCATGTTTTCGCCTAAGTGCTGCTGAACTTCGAGCACCAAGATTTGACCGTTGTCTTTCGTAACGGTGAGTGAGTTGTAAATTTTAGGAAGTGTTGATCCGGGTTCGTTGAAACTTACATCGACCACAGGACCAATGATTTGAGATATTTTACCTACGTTGGCCATCGTGAATTTTCGGTGTGCAAAAATACACAAAGGTTTTGCCATCTCCAAAGGTTTTACAAAATAGTTAATGCGATTTCACATTTGTTTATCAATCCAAGCCATTCCTTTGTGCTTTTAGCGTTTCCACTGAGAATGAAATTTGCATCGCCCCATGTAAAAAATCGTTAACTTCGCCCTTTTATTCATGGATCGTAATACAGTCATCGGTTTCTCGCTCATTTTTCTTATCCTCATTGGATACTATTGGTACACTGCGCCAACGCCTGAGCAACAAGCAGCTTTCGATAAACAGCGCGACAGTATAGCGCAAGTGGAGGCGGCGAAAGCCAATCCAGTGAAATCGGCTCCGGCATCTTCTAATGTGTCGAAAACTAGCATTTCCTCAGACACTGCTTTGGTGAAATCGTTGGGTGGTTTTGCTTCACAGCTTTCTGGTAAAGCCGATGTGATTCAACTTCGAAGCAAGCAATTGAGCGTAGATGTTCGAACCAAAGGTGGTAACATGGGTCGTGTGATGCTTAATGGTCACAAGCGTTCAGATTCCTCTGCCTTGGAATTGCTTTCGAATATCGATGCCTATAATGAGTGGTTTTTTGAATTGTACACAGCCAACGGGCCGTTGAAGAGCAGCGATTTTTATTGGAATGTGGTGAAACAATCGCCAAGCAGCGTGACCATGAGATTGGGTGATACGTCAAGGTACATCGACCAAACTTACACCCTCGATGCGGATGGCTACACGGTAAAACATGCGATGTCGTTCAAAGGCATTGATGAATTGGTGAAATCAAGAACTTCAGGAATCAAAATTTTCTGGAGGGCTCAATTGCACAAGCAGGAGCGCGACATGAAATGGGAGACTCAAAACACCACCGTGGTATATAAAATGGTGGGAGAGGATGCCGATAAATTGGATGTGGCAAGCCCAGACGCGGAAGAGTTGAAGAACAACTTAGAATGGGTAGGTTTCAAACAGCAGTATTTTTCAGCGATTATGGTTGCCGATTCAACGTTTTCTTCGGATGCCAAAATTTCTTGGAAAGAGACCAAAGAGCCCGGTAAAATCAAAGACTTGCAGGCGGAGGTTTATTTGGATTTTGATAGACAGTCATACAAAGAGTACGGTTTTAGCTATTATTTCGGTCCAAACCAATATTACACAATGCAAGAAGCCAAAGTTGGTAAGGCCAATGCTGGTTTGGAGCGCGTGATTCCTTTGGGATGGGGTTTGTTTGGATGGGTGAACCGATATGTTGTAATTCCAGTATTTCATGCCTTGGATGGTGTGATTGGCAGCATGGGTATCATCATTTTGTTGCTGACCATCATTATCAAAACGGCGTTGTTACCATTGGTTTACAAATCTTACATCAGTACCGCCAAGATGCGTATTCTGAAGCCCGAATTGGATGTGATCAAGGAGAAGCACGGGAACGACATGCAGAAAATGCAACAAGACAATATGGCTTTGTACCGCAAAGCGGGCGTATCGCCCATGAGTGGTTGTGTGCCAGTATTGCTTCAAATGCCCATTTTGTTTGCCATGTTCCAGTTTTTTCCCAACGCGTTTGAATTGAGGCAGAAAGCGTTTTTGTGGGCAACGGATTTGTCTCAGTACGACGGTCCGATGCTTGGATTTAACATTCCGTTCTATGGCGATCACGTGAGTTTCTTTACCATCTTGATGACGGTTTCTACGCTCATTTATACCCACTTCAACAATCAATTGTCGGGCGTTACCGGTCAAATGAAATACATTGGCTATTTTATGCCTGTTATTTTCTTGGGTGTATTGAACGATTACGCTGCGGGTTTAACTTGGTACTATTTTGTGAGCAACATGATTACATTTGGTCAGCAGTGGGTAATTCGCAGAACTGTAGACGATACCAAATTGCATGCGCAAATTGCCGAGAATCGCAAAAAGCCCGTAACGAAATCTAAGTTCCAACAGCGCATGGAAGAAGCCATGAAGGTGAGTCAACAGCGCGCTGCGGCACAGAAGAAAAAGTAATTGGGCAGATTGGTTTCTGTTAAATCATGGACATGTATTGATTTCCCGGAAGGTTGGTAATCAATCCTTTTAATTCCAAATCGAGGAGTGCCATAGAGATGTGACTTGCAGACCATTGGTTTTGGCTGAGCATGTCATCTGGATTGTGCACGCCATTCAAGAGCCAATGCATTACTTGCTGCTCAATGGGGTTGAGTTTGCTGAACATAGACATTTGCGAATGGTTCGTATTTTCCGCTGGGTTTGTACCGATATTGGGTGTCCAATTCATGGCTTCTGCGATATCTTTTCCGCAAGTGACTAGCTGCGCCATGTTTGATTTGATGAGGAAGTTACATCCCTCCGAAGGTTTATCGGATGGTCTTCCAGGTACTGCGAAAACATCTCTGCTATATCCGTGAGCGATACTCGCTGTGATCATAGAGCCTCCTTTAACACCGCTTTCTATCACCAGTAGTGCATCACACAAGCCGGCCACAATTCGATTTCTTTTGGGGAAATAATCAGGGTGCATTTTTGTGTGGGCGGGGAAATCTGATATCAGGCCGCCCAAGCCATCGATTATTTTGAGGGCTTGTTTTTTATGTGGGCTTGGATACACTTGTTCCAATCCATGAGCCAACACGGCCCAATTGGGAATGCCCAAGTCTATGGCGGCTTGGTGTGCCACAATGTCTATGCCATAGGCCAGTCCGCTCACGATACTGATATCGAATGTGCTCAGCTCTTCAATCAACTTTTTTGTGAGCCCTATGCCTTGGGGCGATGGTTTTCGGGTGCCAACTATACCTACAATTCGCTTGGTGTTTAAGTTGTTGCTGCCAAGGCAATACAGCAAAAGGGGGCCATTGGCCAATTCTTTTAATCGATATGGGTATTCATCACCGTTGATGGTGGTTACTGAAATGCCCAATTGTACATGGGTTTCGGCCAGTTTCTTTGCTGATTTGAGTTGGTTTTGCTTGCTAATGTGCAGTTGGAATGCTTGTTTTTGGCTCAATCCTGCAATCTGATCCCAATCCTTTTTTGTGGCTTGGAAAATCGCAGTGGCACTGCCAAAATGATGTAATAAGTGTTTGCCCAAAACAGGGCCAATGCCATCGCACAAACTCAACTCCATCATGGCGATGGCCTCTTCATTATACCCCAGGGAATTCATATTCCCTCAAAGGTAAATTACTCGTTCAATTTCAGAACGGCCATGAAGGCGCTTTGGGGAATATCGACATTGCCCACCGACTTCATGCGTTTTTTACCAGCTTTTTGTTTTTCTAACAGTTTTCGCTTACGAGAAATGTCACCACCATAACACTTTGCGGTAACATCTTTGCGCATGGCAGAGAGTGTTTCTCTCGAAATGATTTTGGCACCAACAGCGGCTTGTATGGCAATTTCGAATTGTTGACGTGGAATCAAATCGCGCAGTTTCTTGCAAATCTTACGCCCCAGGTCTTGTGCATTGTCGCGGTGAATGATGGCACTCAAAGCATCTACGCCTTTGCCGTTTAGCATGATATCCATCTTCACCAACTTGCTTTCTTTGTAACCCAAGGGTGAGTAATCGAAACTGGCGTATCCTTTGGAAATGGATTTTAATCTATCGTAAAAGTCAAAAACGATTTCGGCCAAAGGCATCTCGAAGTTCATCTCAACACGGTCGCTAGTGAGGTAAATTTGGTTTGTGAGCATACCTCTTTTGTCTAAACATAGGGTCATGATTGGTCCCACGAAATCTGATTTTGTGATTACGCTGGCACGAATGTATGGCTCTTCCACGTAGTCGATTTTTTCAGGTGGTGGTAGATCTGTTGGATTGTTTACCAATACTGTTTCGCCTTTTGTAGTATACGCTACGTAACTCACGTTCGGTACCGTGGTGATAACGGTCATGTTGAATTCGCGCTCCAAACGTTCTTGGATGATTTCCAAGTGCAACATGCCAAGGAAACCGCATCGAAATCCAAATCCCAAAGCGGCTGAACTTTCTGGCTCAAAAACGATGCTGGCATCGTTCAATTGCAATTTGCCCATCGCCTCGCGAAGTTCTTCGAAATCTTCGGTGTCTACTGGGTAAATACCCGCAAAAACCATGGGTTTAACATCTTCAAATCCATCGATGGCCACCGCTGCGGGCTGGAGTTTATCGGTGAGTGTATCTCCAACTTTAACCTCTTTGGCGTCTTTGATGCCTGAGATGATATATCCTACATCACCCGCCCAAACTTCGTTGCGCGGACTCAAGTCCATTTTTAAAATGCCCACTTCATCGGCATAATATTCGCTGCCGCCGTTCATGAATTTCACGTGCTGGCCTTTTTTAATTTTACCATCAATCACTCGATAGTAGGCGATGATGCCCCTGAACGAGTTGAATACCGAATCAAAAATCAGTGCTTTCAGCGGCGCATTGATATCTCCTTTTGGCGCAGGAACTCTCGCAACAATGGCGCGCAGAATGTCGTGAACGCCTTGTCCTGTTTTTCCGCTAGCAACCAAGATACTGTCGCGATCGCAACCAATGAGGTCCACAATTTCGTCTTTTACTTCTTCAGGCATCGCCCCAGGAAGGTCAATTTTGTTCAAAACCGGGATGATTTCCAAGTCATGTTCCAATGCCATGAATAGGTTGGAGATGGTTTGGGCTTCAATCCCTTGCGATGCATCAACGATGAGCAATGCACCTTCACAAGCAGCGATACTTCTACTCACTTCGTAGCTAAAATCCACGTGGCCAGGGGTATCGATCAAGTTCAAAATGTATTTTTCACCATCCAATTCGTAATTCATTTGAATGGCGTGACTCTTGATGGTGATGCCTCGCTCGCGCTCAATGTCCATGTCGTCTAACACCTGAGCCTGTAAGTCTCTCTTACTTACTGTGTTGGTGTATTCTAACAACCGGTCGGCGAGTGTGCTTTTGCCGTGGTCGATGTGGGCGATGATACAGAAATTGCGAATGTGTTGCATGAAGCGTCTAAAAAGAAATGCAAATATAACCCATAGGGGTCAAGGATTTGTTTGAAAATCTCTGATTTACTCGCGGTTAAAGTGGAACTTGATTCCTCCAATCCGTTTTTTTTGGCGTGTAAGCTTAAACCAATGTGTTGAGTTGTTCCACGATGGCGTATACGGCCGGACAGATTTCGATGTTGTGATGAGCCAAAGCCAGTTGGGTGTGCATTTTCCTTTGGTTGGTATGTGGGAATTCTCTGCAAGCTTTTGGACGGTCGTCGTAAACATCGCAAGAATTGTCGCTGTTCAGGAACGGGCAAGGTGTGCTTTTGAAGCAAAACAATTGATCCGTATCCAAGATGAGGTATTGTGCGGTGAAATCACCTGGTTTCATCTTGAGGCGTTGAGATAGCCGTTCGATGTCTTTTTCGAACAACATGGGGGAGGTGGTTTTGCAGCAGTTGCCACAGTTCAAGCAGTCGATTTTTTTAAATGCTTGGTTGTGTAGCTTTTCGAATTGTTCATCAAGGTCTTTGGGCGGTCGTTGCTTCAGTTTTTTCAACGTGGCCCTCATGGCCTTCCCCTGTTTGAAAACCAATTTCCTCAATTCCGATGGTTGCGGCACGGTCATGGGGGTGGCCACCGGTTTTTGGTGTTTAAATGGGTTGCTCATTGCAGGACGATCAATGGTTGTATTTATTAAGGAGCTTCAGCATCACTTCCATGTCTTTTGGATAGGGTGCTTCCAATACCAGATCGGTGCCGTCAGGGGCTTGTATTTGTAATTGCTTGGCATGCAGCGCAAATCGTTGAATCAACGGGGAGTCTGTGCCGTGAAGTTTGCGCTTTACCCATGATAGCATAGGGATTTCACTTCCATATAATGTGTCTGCAGCGATGCAGGCATTTTGGGATTGTAAGTGGACGCGAATTTGGTGTAAGCGGCCGGTTTTGGGTTCACATTCCATCAACGTGAAATGTTTGAATAACTGCAGGGTTTTGAATCGAGTTTGTGCGGGTTTGCCGTTTTTTCTGTCGATTTTGATTTTGCCCAATTGCTCGGCCAAAATGGGTAAATCCACCCATAAATCATTGAAATGCAATTGTCCATTTACCAAGGCGTGATAAATCTTATGGACTTTTCGGTGTTCGAATTGCATCGAAAAGTGCCTGTACGCTTCAGGGTTCTTGGCGATGAGCAGCACGCCGGAGGTTTCCCTGTCGATGCGGTGACAAAGTATGGCATCGGGCCATTGACTTTTGGCCCATTCTTGCACTGAGATGGCAGTAAACTTACCTCGTTCAGGCAAAGAAGGCACAAACGGGGGCTTGTTGATGGCCACCCAATCGTTGGTTTGGTCGATGATTTGGATTTTGCCAATGTGCGGTCCTCTTTTTCGGGGATCTTCAATGTGCTCATCGTCATCGATGATTTCAATGTCGTCTAAGTTGATCATCAATTGGATTTGAGGCTCAGTCGAAGGCGGGTAAGAACATTTTTCGTTTGTTGGGGGAAGTCGCCTTCCATCATCCAATTGTAATAACCGGGTTCGTTGAGAAGGATGTCTTTCACCAATTTGCCTTTGTGTTTGCCAAAATTGAACAGTATGTCTCCTTTTTCACTGAAGACCAATCTTCCGGCCAAATCTGCCAAGAGGTCTTGACCGGTGAGTTTGTGAAGTCCTTCAATGTCTTCTGGCAAATCGGTGTATTTGTTCATTTGAGCACGGATGATTTCCCAAGTTGCCACTGTGTCGGCCTCTGCGCTGTGTGCATTTTCCAACTCTCTGCTACAGTAAAATTTATAGGCGGCGCTCAATGTACGCGGTTCTTTCATGTGATAGATGCGTTGTGCGTCGATGAATTTGCATTTTTGGATATCGAACTCAATGCCTGCGCGGAAAAATTCTTCTACGAGCATGGGGAAGTCGAATTTGTTGGAGTTGAATCCACCAAAATCGCAATCTCTGAGGTATATGTTGAGTTCTGCTGAGAGTTCTTTGAATGAGGGTTTATCTGCAACGTCGGCATTGGAAATGCCATGGACTGCAGTAGCGCCAGCGGGGATGGGGATGCCAGGATTTACACGATAAGTTCTGATTTCTTCCCGAAAGTCTGGAAATACTTTCAGCAAGCAAATTTCCACGATGCGGTCATGGGTGACACTCACACCGGTGGTTTCCAAATCAAATACGACCAGAGGTCTGCGTAAATTCAACATATCCTTCAAAATTCGGTGCAGTGGGGTGGCTTTCCAAATTTGGCTCTTCAATTAAACGGATAAATATCAACATCGGGTATCTTTGCGCCATGCGATTTGATATTATTTCAGCGGTTCCGGGTTTGTTGGAGGGCTTGTTGGGTTACAGCATCCCGAAGCGCGGGTGCGACAAAGGATTGGCGGAGATTCACCTTCACAATTTGCATGATTATGGCATCGGGAAATACAAGCAGATCGACGATACCCCCTTTGGTGGCGGGGCGGGCATGGTTTTAATGCCAGAGCCATTGAGCGTTGTTATCGAAAAGTTAAAATCAGAAAGAAAGTATGATCACATCATTTATCTCACGCCGGATGGGCGCCCATTGAAGCAAGGATTGGCTAATCAATTGAGTTTGGGCGAGAACTTGATGTTGATTTGTGGACACTATAAGGGGATTGATCACAGGGTGCGGGATTTGTACGTGACGATGGAGATATCGCTGGGTGATTTTGTTTTGAGTGGGGGAGAGATTGCTGCAGCGGCGGTGGTAGATTCTGTGATTCGCTTGTTGCCGGGGGTGTTGGGTGATGAAGAAAGTGCTTTGAGTGATTCTTTTCAAGACGATTTGTTGGCGCCCCCGCTGTATACGCGTCCGGAAGTATTCAAAGATTTGAGAGTACCAGATGTGCTTACCACTGGGAATCATCCCAAAATCGCACAATGGAAACATGAGCAGGCTTTGGCCAGAACTTTGCAAATCCGTCCGGATTTGTTGGGCGATGAGGAATAATTGGTGATGAGGATTAATGGGTGATTGGGGCCGCGAGTATTTACTCAAGGCGTTTCATTGAGTTGCACCAGTCCTTCGGGCAACTGCATGTATATGTGTTTTTGTTTCTCTTCGATGCGGGTGATCCACGATTCAACCAGAGGGATTAGCACGGTATTCTTTGTTTCGGGGTGTTCCACGGAGAACATAATACCTTGGGGCAATTCTTCTACGGCGGAAATAACGCCTGTGAAATTGGATGTTTCGTCGGTGATGGTAAATCCTACGAGGGCATTGTCTTGCGGGATGACAGACATTTTAGCGGAGCTAGGTACACCAAATGGCAGGCCGATGAGATTTTTGGCTTTCTCTTCGGTGTCGATGCCTTTGAGTTTGATGAGCTCTTTGGTTTTGTTAACGTCTGTAATACAAAAGGGAACCCCTTTGCCGTCTATGATGACGAATAGGTAGTTCCCTTTGGAAATGATTTTGTTAGAGGTTGCGAAGCATTCGATGGAAAATCGACCGTCGTAGCCATGTTTGCTGTGTATTTTCCCCACCAATGTAAGGGGCGGTGGCAATACGCTCATGGTTACTGTGGTTGAATTATTCAGCGGCAGGTGCTTCTTCGGCGGCTGGTGCTTCTTCAGCAGCGGCTTCTTCGGTAGAACCTTCTTCAGTTGCAGGTGCTTCTTCAGCGGCAACTTCTTCGGTTTCTTCTACTGGGTTAGCAGCGGCTTCGGCTTCAGCAATTTTCGCAGCGATTTTTGCTTCAACAGCTTCTCTGCGTTTTACTTCTTGCGCCAAACCTTCTGCCTTCAATTTCTGTGCTGCAGAAGACAAGTTTGATTTCTTGGCTTCAATGCGGGCTGCTTTTTCTTCCAACCAAGTGGCGAAGCGCTTGTCTGCTTCTTCTTGGGTGATAGCGCCTTTGTTTACACCCACTTGTAAGTGCTTCTTCATTGAAGCGCCTTTGTAGCTCAAAATGGCGGCTACAGTGTCTGTGGGTTGAGCTCCATCGATCAGCCATTGGGCTGCGCGGTCTACATTCAATACGATCGTAGCTGGATTGGTGATGGGGTTGTAACTACCGAGTTTCTCGATAAATTTACCATCCCTTGGTGAACGCGAATCCGCTACCACAATGTGAAAGAAAGCCCGTTTCTTTCTGCCGTGTCTTTGCAATCTAATTTTGGTTGCCATGTCTTTATTGT
>JACCDS010798159.1_pt1 | contig 49171 bp, 47 predicted proteins | sample 7446441 | NCBI WGS metagenome assembly JACCDS01 (sample SAMN15323445, study PRJNA562643) | freshwater metagenome | isolation source: river surface water | place: USA:Blue River Watershed | collected 2017-08-17 | reverse complement strand
TCGAGAAGACCATGCTGCGCTGGCTGTATCGGCTCGACCACTTGTACGGCTTGCTGCTGACTTTCGGCATCACGCTGATGCTGGAAGGGGTGTTCCGCTCGTTCTATGGCGTCTCGGGCCAGCCGTTCTCGGTACCCGAACAGCTCGCCGGCGCCACCGACCTCGGCTTCATGATCCTGCCGAACTATCGTGCGTGGGTGGTGGTCGCGTCGTTGACGGTCTGCCTGGCGACCTGGTACGTGATCGAGAAGACGCGGCTGGGCGCCTATCTGCGCGCCGGCACCGAGAATCCGAAGATGGTCGAGGCGTTCGGCGTGAACGTGCCGCTGATGGTCACACTGACCTATGGCTTCGGCGTGGCGCTGGCCGGTTTTGCCGGTGTGCTGGCTGCGCCCGTGTTGCAGGTGTCGCCCCTGATGGGGTCGAACCTGATCGTGACCATCTTCGCGGTGGTTGTGATCGGTGGTATGGGTTCTATCCTCGGCTCCATTGTTACCGGCCTGGCGCTCGGTGTGATCGAAGGCCTGACTAGGGTCTTCTATCCCGAGCTGTCGGCGACGGTCGTGTTCATCATCATGGCGATCGTGCTGCTGGTGCGTCCGGCAGGCCTGTTCGGCCGCGAGAAATAAGGAGTCAGCCATGCTGAGAAAACTGGGCTATGCCGCGGTACTGGCGGGAGCGCTATTCGCGCCGTTCTACCTGTATCCGGTACTGCTGATGAAGATCATGTGCTTCGCACTTTTCGCTTGCGCGTTCAACCTGCTGATCGGCTTCACCGGCTTGCTGTCGTTCGGCCATGCAGCCTTCTTCGGCGGCGCCGCGTATATCACCGGACATGCGCTGAAGGCATGGGGCCTGCCGTTCGAACTGGGGCTGGTTGCCGGCACCGCGTTTGCGGCGGTGATTGGCTATGTGATTGGCGGCCTTGCTATTCGTCGGCAGGGCATTTATTTCACGATGATCACGCTGGCCTTGTCGCAGATGCTGTACTTCGTGTTCCTGCAAGCGCCTTTCACCGGCGGCGAGGACGGGCTGCAGTCGATCCCGCGCGGCAAACTGCTGGGCATGCTCGACCTCGGCAATGACCTGACGATGTACTACGTCGTGCTGGGGATTGTGGTCGCCACGTTTGCGCTGGTTGTGCGCATCATCCACTCGCCGTTCGGGCAAGTGCTGAAGGCGCTGCGCGAGAACGAGCCGCGTACCACCTCGCTCGGTTACGACGTCGACCGTTACAAGTTGCTGGCCTTCGTGCTGTCGGCCGCGCTTGCCGGCCTGGCCGGCTCGACCAAGGCGGTGGTGCTGGGCTTCGGCACGCTGACGGATGTGCACTGGTCGATGTCGGGCCTGGTGGTATTGATGACCCTGGTCGGCGGCATGGGCACGCTGTTCGGCCCGGTGTTGGGCGCGATCATCATCATCGCGCTGGAGAACAAGCTGGGCGAGTTTGGCACCTGGCTGGCCGGCATCACCTCGGTTGAATGGTTCAATACGATCGGTGAGTCCGTAACGATGGTGACCGGCCTGATCTTCGTGGTCTGCGTGCTGGCGTTCCGGCGCGGGATTATCGGCGAGCTGGCGGCGCGGTTGCGCTAGCGGTCACGGGAGTCGCCATGGCACACGCACAGTTTCACTGGGACGATCCGCTGCTGCTCGAGCAGCAGCTGTCGGCTGACGAGCGCATGGTGCGCGATGCGGCCGCTGCCTATGCGCGCGACCGGCTGCAACCGCGCGTGCTGGACGGGTTTCGCAACGAGCGCTTCGATCCGGCCATCTTTCGCGAGATGGGCGAGCTCGGACTGTTCGGCCCGACCATCCCGGCTGAATACGGCGGCGCCGGCCTGAACTATGTCAGCTACGGACTGATTGCCCGCGAGATCGAGCGCATCGATTCGGGTTATCGCTCGGTGATGAGCGTACAGAGTTCGCTGGTGATGGTGCCCATCCATGAATTCGGCAGCGAGGCGCAGCGCCGCAAATACCTGCCGAAGCTTGCCAGCGGCGAATGGGTCGGCTGCTTCGGGCTGACCGAACCGAACCATGGCTCGGATCCGGGCAGCATGGAGACGCGCGCGCGCGCGGTGGACGGCGGTTATGAGCTCTCTGGTGCGAAGATGTGGATCACCAACAGTCCACTGGCCGACGTGTTCGTGATCTGGGCCAAGGATGATGACGGCGACATCCGCGGTTTCATCCTCGAGAAGGGAATGCAGGGATTATCGGCGCCGAAGATCCATGGCAAGGTCGGGCTGCGCGCCTCGGTGACCGGCGAAGTAGTGATGGACCGCGTGTTCGTGCCTGCCGACCAGTTGCTGCCGAACGTAAAAGGGCTCAAGGGCCCGTTTACCTGCCTGAACTCGGCCCGCTACGGCATCGCCTGGGGTGCACTCGGTGCGGCCGAATTTTGCTGGCACACCGCACGCCAGTACACGCTGGACCGCAAGCAGTTCGGCCGTCCGCTGGCGGCCAACCAGCTGGTCCAGAAGAAGCTGGCCGACATGCAGACCGAAATTACGCTCGCACTGCAGGGCTGCCTGCGGCTAGGACGCATGAAGGATGAGGGCACGGCTGCCGTCGAGATCACGTCGATCATGAAGCGCAACTCGGCTGGCAAGGCGCTCGAGATTGCGCGGATGGCACGCGATATGCTGGGCGGGAACGGCATCAGCGACGAGTTCGGCGTGATCCGTCACCTGGTCAACCTCGAAGTAGTGAATACTTACGAAGGCACGGCCGACGTACATGCGCTCATCCTCGGGCGCGCACAGACGGGCCTGCAGGCCTTCTTCTGACGCACGGCTGACCCTGCCTGACCTGCTTCCGGAAGGTCAGGCAGCATGGTATTCCCGGTACCAGGCGACCCAGCGGCCGAGACCCTCATGCAGCGCGGTCGATGGCTCGAAGCCGACCTCCCTCTGCAGCTCCGTCACATCGGCGCAGGTGGCGATCACGTCACCGGGCTGCATCGGCAGGAAATTCTTTTTCGCTTCGCGTCCCAGCACCCGCTCAAGGGTGCCAATGAACGCCATCAGCGCCACCGGCGTGTGATTGCCGATGTTGTAGACCCGGTAGGGCGCGCTGCTGCTGGCCGGGTCGGGACGAGCGTTGTCATACGCCGGATCGGGTTGCGCCACATGGTCCAGCGCCCGTATCGTGCCCTCGGCAATATCATCGATGTAGGTGAAGTCGCGCTGCATCTGGCCATGGTTGAACACGTCGATCGCCCGCCCTTCCAGGATGGCGCGGGTAAACAGCCAGGGCGACATGTCCGGTCGTCCCCACGGCCCGTAAACGGTGAAATAGCGCAGGCCCGTGGTTGGCAGCCTGAACAGGTGGCTGTAGCTGTGCGCCATCAGCTCATTGGCCTTTTTCGTGGCCGCATACAGGCTGACCGGATGGTCGACTGCATCATGCACGGAAAACGGTACGCGGGTGTTGGCGCCATAGACACTTGAGCTGCTGGCATACACCAGATGCCCGACCGCATGCTGCCGGCAGCATTCGAGGATGTGGCCGAAGCCGACCAGATTGCTTTGCACATAGACGCCCGGATGCTTCAGTGAATGGCGAACTCCGGCCTGGGCGGCCAGGTGAACTACGCGCTCGGGCGCATGCCGGCCAAATACATCATCCAGCGCGGCACCGTCGGCGATGTCGCAGGGGATGAAGGTGAAGCCCGGGTAGGGCGCAAGCTGTGCCAGCCGCGCCTGTTTCAGGGCCGGATCGTAGTAATCATTCAGGTTGTCGATGCCGATGACGTCATCGCCGCGCGCAAGCAGCCGCTTCGCCACATGCATGCCGATGAATCCCGCGCAGCCGGTAACGAGTATCTTCATAGTTCTTTGCTCTCATCGGGCGCGGGGTAGTCGCGCCGCTTATGGCGCCAATGATATCGGCTTCGGACGTGCGCGACTGCAATTGTTGAGCGAGCCAGGCGTTGCCGTGCCTGGGTACTGAGCACGATCAGGGCTCTGTGGCCAGGTCCGTCGGTAGCGCTTGGCTGTCGGCGAACGCAAGGAAGGCCTGGTGGGTGCTGAGGAAGATGCGGTCTTTCATGCGCTGCCCGAGTGGCGTGGAACGCATGCGGTCAAGCACAGGGCCCTTGACCTCGGAGAACTGCAGCGTGATACCGCGCGCCGCCAGGCTTTTCTCGAGCTCGGTCAGCGTGCCCAGCGCGGTGGTATCCAGCTGGTTTACTGCCGACAGGATCAGCAGCAGGCAGCGCACATCGGGGTGGACCTGGATCAGTGTCTCGACCTTCTCCTCGAGCAGCTGCGCGTTCGCAAAATAAAGACTTTCATCGATACGCAATGCGACCAGTCCGGGCAGGGTATCGACGCGATACCGCTCGATATTGCGGAAGTGCTCGGTGCCCGGTACACGGCCGACCACCGCCATGTGCGGATGGCTGCTGCGCCAGACCAGCACGGCCAGCGACAGCACCACGCCGAGCATGATGCCTTCTTCGACGCCGAGCATGAGCACGCCGGCAAAGGTCAGCAGCAGGGATGTAGCATCGGCTTTGTCGTAATGCCAGGCTTCCTTGAGCGTATCGACGTCGATCAGTGCGGTGACAGCGACGATGATGGTCGCGGCCAGCACCGCATGCGGCAGGTAATGGAACCACCCGGTCATGCCGGTGATGACAATCGCCATCAGCAGCGCGGAGATGACGCCGGCAGCCGGTGTATGCGCGCCAGCCGAAAAATTCACCACCGAGCGGGCGAAGCCGCCCGTGACCGGGAAGCCCCCCGAGACGGCGCTAGCGACATTGGCTGCGCCGATGCCGAGCAGCTCGCGGTCGGGCTGGATGCGCTGTCCGCGCTTCAATGCTAGCGATTGTGCGACCGACACGCTTTCGACGAATCCCACCAGTGAAATCAGCAGCGCCGGCAGCCACAGCGCTTGCATCTGCTGCCATTGCAGCGCTGGTACAGCGAGCGATGGCAGTCCTGCCGGCACGGCGCCGACGATGGATACGCCCGCCGTACGGTCGATGCCGGTGGCGGCCACATACGCGGTAGCGACGATCACCGCAGCCATCGGCGCCAGCCGGGTCAGCAGCTGCGCGAGCCTGGGCGCGAGCCCGGCCCGCTTCAGCCAGGGGGCAAGCTGCGTGCGTGCCAGCAGCAGGAAGGCCAGCGCTGCGATGCCGATACCTGCGGTGACGGGATTGATCTTGTCGAGCGAGCCGGCCAGCGCGACCAGCGTATCGAGTGCACTTGCGGACGGCAGCGGTACGCCGAGCAGTGACTTGAGCTGGCCGATCGTGATCAGCACGGCGGAGCCCGAGATGAAGCCGCTAATCACCGGATGACTGAGAAAATACGCGAGGAAGCCAAGTCGCAGCAAACCGGCGGCAAACAGCATCAGTCCTGACATCCACGCCAGCAGCACGCCCAGGGCGACATAGTCAGCGGAACCGGCTGCGGCCAGCGGTGCCAGCGCGGTGGCCGTCATCAGCGACGCCACCGCGACCGGTCCGACCGCAAGCGTCATGCTGGTGCCGAACAGCGCATAGGCGACTAGCGGAAGGACGCTCGCATACAGTCCGACTTGCGGCGGCATCCCTGCCAGCATCGCATAGGCAAGACTCTGCGGGATCAGCATCACGGTGACGATCAGGCCGGCGGTCAGGTCGCCGCCGAGCCACTGGCGCTGGTACCGGGTGAGCCACGAGGGCAGGGCAGGTAGCTTCATCGCTCAGTTACCCAGCGGACGGGCGAGCCACTCGCGGCCTTTGAGCATCGCATCCCAGTACAGCCAGGGCAGGATATTCTTCTTCAGCATCCAGGCGGACCTGCGCGGCACAGTCGGATCGAGCGGGAAGGTCGGCAGCAGCTTGCCACCGAAGCCGAACTCGGCCAGCACGATCTTGCCCTTCTCCACCGTCAGCGGGCAGGAGCCGTAGCCATCGTAACGGGTGGTCAGCGCAGCGCCGGCGCGCAGCGCAAGCAGGTTTTCCGCGACCACGACGATTTGTTTGCGGGCAGCGGCGGCGGTCTTTGCGTTCGGTGACGAACAGGCATCGCCTAGGCTGAACACATTCGGATAACGCACATGCTGCAGGGTCAGCTGGTTGACGTCGACCCAGCCGTCGGCATTGGCCAGCGCGCTCTCGCGCACGAAGTCTGGCGCCGACTGTGGCGGCACGACGTGGATCATGTCGAAGTTTTGCTCGGTCCGCTTCACATTGCCGTTCGCATCCTTTTCATCGAACCACGCTCTTTTCCCCGGCCCGTCGATGGCGACCAGTGTGGAATTGAAGTGCAGCTTCGCATCGTAACGCTTCACGTAGTTCATCAGCGGCGGCACGAAATCCTGTACGCCGAACAATACCGCACCGGCATTGTGAAAATGAACGTCGAACTGCTTGAGCAGGCCGCGCCGTTCCCACTCGGAACAAGACAGGTACATGGCCTTCTGCGGCGCGCCGGCGCATTTGATCGGCATCGGCGGTTGCGTGAAGATCGCCTTGCCGCCCTTCATCGCCTGCACCAGCGACCAGGTATACGGCGCCAGGTCGAAGCGATAGTTCGATGTCACGCCATGACTGCCCAGCGTCTCCTGCAAGCCCGGGATGGCCTGCCAGTTCAGCTTCAGGCCCGGTGCCACCACCAGGTACTGGTAGCTGATCGCAGCGCCGCTATCAAGCATCACCTTGCGGTTGTCCGGATCGAACCCGCTGGCCGCCGCGCGTATCCAGCGGACGCCCTGCGGCATCACCGAGGCCATCGGCCGCACGCTGACATGCGGGTCGAACTCGCCGGCACCGACCAGGGTCCAGGCGGGCTGGTAATAGTGCTTGTCACTTGGCTCGACGATGGCGATCTGCAGCTTGGGCTGGCGCTTCAGCAGGCTGGCGGCGAGACCGATGCCGGCGCTGCCGCCGCCGATGATGAGGATGTCGTGACTGTCGCCCCCGGCGCAGGCCGATGCCGCGCTGGATGATTGCGGTGCGGCGGTCTGGCCGCTGGCCATCCGGTACAGGTGGTGCGAACGCGCGCCGCTGCGGCAGAAAGCGAGCACCGGCTTCGGGCTCAGGGCGAGCAGTTCGGCGAAGCGACGCGCTTGCGGCTCGGTGATCTGGCCGCTGATGACGGGCAGGTGCGCATAGCGCAGGCCGGCCGCCGCCGCTGCAGCGTCGAACTGCGCACTGGTCGGCTGCTCAGCGCCGTCTTCGCCATCCGGACGGTTGTTGATCACGCTCTTGAAGCCGAGCCGTGCGATCTCCTGAAGATCGGACGGGCTGATCTGCGGCGACGTGCTGAAGCTGTCCGTGTGGCGGGTAAGGTTGACGGCCATGATCTTTCCTCCGGGTGAAGGCGTCGGGCTGGCTGGCCAGGATGGTCGGGCAGGCCTTCGGCATGTATTCGATTAACCTTCACACATTATATTGACGGATATATTGTTGGTCAATATAATGTGTGAAGGTTAATTGACATGGAGAGCGCGATGACCTCGACTTCGCTGAAACCCCAGGTTCACGGGATTTTCGATCCGTCCACATGGACCGTGACATATGTCGTTTACGACAAGGAAGGAGGGGCGTGCGCGATCGTGGATTCGGTGTTGGATTACGATCCGAAATCGGGTCGCACCCGGACCGATTCGGCCGACCGGGTGATTGCCTTCGTGAAGGAAAAACGCCTGCAGGTCGCGTGGATCCTGGAGACCCACGCGCATGCGGACCATCTGACCGCGGCACCCTACCTGAAGGCCAGACTCGGCGGCAAGACGGCGATCGGCAGCCATATCACGACGGTACAGGCGGTATTCAAGGGTGTCTTCAATCTCGAGCCGGCTTTCTCGACCGACGGCCGGCAGTTTGACCACCTGATGAACGATGAGGAGCGCTTTGCCATCGGCGCGCTGGCGGGGCGCGTGATGTACGTACCCGGCCATACGCCGGCCTGCGTGGCCTACCAGATGGGCGATGCGGTGTTCGTCGGCGATACGATGTTCATGCCGGACGTCGGTACGGCGCGCTGCGACTTCCCCGGCGGCGATGCAAAAACGCTATACCAGTCAGTGAAAAAGATCCTCAGCCTGCCGGACGACACAAGGCTCTTCATGTGCCACGACTATCCGCCGAACGAGCGTGCGGTGCAGTTCGAGACCACGGTTGGCGAACAGCGGCGTAAGAATATCCATGTGCACGACGGCATCAGCGAAGAACAGTTTGTCGAGATGCGCACGAAGCGCGATGCGACGCTGGAGATGCCGGTGCTGATCCTGCCGGCAGTGCAGGTGAACATCCGCGCCGGCGAACTGCCGCCGAAGGACGATAATGGCGTGGCTTATCTGAAGATCCCGGTCAACGCGCTGTAGGCGTGACGACAAAAAACCCCGGCGGGGCGACCCGGCCGGGGTTTTTTTATTTGCGGCGGCATTGACGCCGGCGAGATGACGCGACGTAGTCAGTCCATATCATCAGCATCAGGCCACATGATCACGCCAACCGATCAGGCAAAGTTCTTCGCGGCGACATCCCAGTTCACCAGGTTCCACCAGTTCTCGACGTACTTCGGACGCGCATTGCGTGTATCGATGTAGTAGGCATGCTCCCAGACGTCGCAGGTCAGCAGCGGCTTGTCGCTGCCGGTCACCGGGGTGGCGGCGTTCGAGGTGTTGACGATATCGACGCTGCCGTCGGCCTTCTTCACCAGCCAGGTCCAGCCGGAGCCGAAGTTGCCCACGCAGGACTTGGTGAACTCTTCCTTGAATTTGTCGAACGAGCCCCATTTCGCATTGATGGCGTCGGCCAGTGCGCCGCTCGGTGCGCCGCCGCCGTTGGGCTTCATGCCGTTCCAGTAGAACGTGTGATTCCAGACCTGGGCTGCGTTGTTGAAGATGCCGCCGCTGGAGCTCTTGACGATCTCTTCGAGCGACTGGCTCTCGTGCGGCGTGCCCTTGATCAGGTTATTGAGGTTGGTTACGTAGGCCTGATGATGCTTGCCGTAGTGGTACTCGAGGGTTTCCTTGGAGATGTGCGGCGCCAGGGCGTCCATTGCGTAGGGCAGCGGGGGCAAGGTATGTTCCATGCGTTCGTCCTTTCTGTTCTGTTGGGTTGACGTTTTGTGCGGATGTCTTTCTAACCCCGCATTGTAAGGGCGTTATCGCTTCCGTGCTTTGCCTGCGACGGGCTCGCCGGCGCCCGGCAGCGCTTGTACCGAATCGATGCCGACCAGCGCGCTGCCGTTGGCCAGCGTGACGGTCAGCTGCTGCGGGGCCGACAGCTGCGAGGTATCGCGCAGCACGCCCCCGCCTGCATCCTGCAGGATGGCATAGCCGCGTTCGAGCGTACGTTGTGGCGCCAGCAGTTCGAGCTGCGCGTGCAGCGCAGCGTGGCGGTGCAGGCGCTGGGCGAACTGTTTGTTGAACAGGGTGGTGAGCCGGGCTGCACGCGACTGTAATTGGGTGCGGCGCGCGCCGGTATCGGGCAGTGCGTGTTGCAGCCGGCGACGCAGTTGTTCCTGGCTGAAGCGCGCTGCGGTCAACGGCGTTTGCGTTGCATGGCGCAGGCGCCATTGCAGGCTGTCGATACGCAGTCGCTGCTGGCGTAGCGCCGCCGCCGGGCTGTGCAGCCGGTTGGCCAACCAGTCGAGGGTTTGCCCTCGGTCGACAAGCTGCCGCCGCATCGCCTCGCTCAGCGACTGTGTGTGTTGCGCGATCGCCGCCAGCCAGTCGCCGGTCGGGGTGGCCGCCAGCTCGGCGGCCGCGGTCGGTGTCGGCGCGCGCAGGTCGGCGACGAAGTCGGCGATCGTGACATCGGTCTCGTGGCCGACGCCGGAGATTACCGGCATGCTGCAGGCGGCAATGGCGCGCGCGACTTTCTCGTCATTGAATGACCATAAGTCTTCCAGGCTGCCGCCACCCCGGCAGACCAGCAGCAGGTCGCACTCGGCGCGCCGCGACGCGGTGCCGATCGCTTCGGCGATGCGCCCGGCCGCACCCTCCCCCTGCACCAGCGTCGGATACAGGATCAGTTGCACATGCGGCGCGCGCCGGTGCAATGCGGTGATCACATCGCGCAGCGCGGCCGCCTGCGGACTGGTGACAATACCGATGGTGCGCGGGAACGCCGGCAGCGCGCGCTTGCGCGCCGGATCGAACAGTCCCTCGGCCGCCAGTGTCGCCTTCAGCCGAAGAAAGGCTTCATACAGGTTGCCTACACCGGCCTTGCGCATTGCCTCGACGTTCAACTGGAAATCGCCGCGCGCTGCGTACAGGCCCACCGTAGCGCGCACTTCAACCTTGTCGCCCTCGCGCGGACTGAAGTCCACGCACTGCGCGCGGCTGCGGAACATCACGGCGCGCACCTGCGCATTGGCGTCTTTCAGCGTGAAGTACCAGTGGCCGGATGCAGCACGGGTGACATTCGAGATTTCGCCGGCGATCCAGGTCAGCGCAAAACTGCGCTCGAGCAGGCGTGCGACCGCCTGGTTGAGCTGCGATACGGTGAGTATGTCGTTTGCGGGGAGATCAGGCATCACGTCAGTCGCTCTCCTGCCCAGGCGGGAATTGTCGATCTTTCCACATTCTTGCCCGCCGGATCATCCGAGGTGGCTTGCCGCTCAGTTTGCGCTTTCATCTATTGCAAGTGGCTGATTTTTAAAAGGAAAGCTTTCTTGCACGATTCCGATGCAACGAAGGAAAACACTTAGAAATCAAGGACTTTCGCCGGTCGCAGCGTGTTTGCCCACAAAGTTGTCCACAAGCGTGGTGGACAACTCGAACGGTAAGTGCGGTCAGCGATCTTGCGTCCGCGCAAACGATGTTTGCTGTCGTCACTCGCAAGACTTTGCCTTGCCGCGTGAATGTGAAGCGGATACATTCGCAGCCTGCGTTTACCTGCCCGGGAGCACCCATCTTGTTTGCGATGATTCAGGCGGCGGGCTGGCCGGTCTGGTTCCTGCTCGCCGCGTCCCTCGTCGGCCTTGCGCTGATCGTCGAACGCGTATTGTACTTGCGCACCACGCGTATTTTGCCGCCGACGCTGCTGGATGAGGCGATCGCGGTCGCGCGTGCCGGTCGGATCGATGACGGCGTGATCGCCGAACTCGAGCGGGACTCACCGCTCGGGCGGGTGCTGGCCGCTGGCATGCGTCACCTCGGTGCTCCGCCCGACAAGATGCGACAGGCGATCGAAGCGGCCGGTCGCGTCAGCGCGCACCGACTGCAACGCTACCTGACCGCGCTGGGAACCGTCGCAACGCTGGCGCCGCTGCTGGGTCTGTTCGGTACGGTGGTCGGGATGATCGAGTTGTTCGGTGCACAGGATGTCGGCGGCGCTGATCCGCTGCGGGTCGCGCATGGCATTTCGGTCGCGTTGTATAACACGGCGTTCGGTCTGGCGATCGCTATACCGGCGCTGCTGTTTCACCGGCATTTCCATGCGCTGGTCGACGGTTTCGTGATCGAGATGGAGCAGCAGGCGCAGCGCTTCGTGGCCAGCGCCGGCGGCGTGAGCGCCTGAGATGAATTTTCGTCTGCCGCCGCAGCGCGATCGGCCCGAGGTGAACCTGATTGCATTCATCGACGTTTTGCTGGTTATCATGGTCTTCCTGATGGCCAGCACAACCTTCAATCGCCTCGGCGCGCTGCGCCTGACGCTGCCCGATGCCGCCAGCGCCGTGCCGCCGCCGCCTGCGTGTACGGTGGCGGTTACCGTCGGAGCCGACGGCCGCCTGACGGTCGCACGCCTGCCGGTCGCTGCTGATGCTGCGACGCTCGCTGCGGCGCTGGCCGAGGTGGCGCACGGCGCTGCGGATTGCCGGGTCGACGTGCATGCGGATGCGCTTGCGACGCACCAGTCGGTCGTGCGTGTGATGGAGGCGGCGCGGCTGGCCGGCTTGCCCGTCCTCGCTTTTTCAACCCGTTCGCCACCGGTCGACTGAATGCACCCGTCTTCCCATTCCGGCTCGGCGGCCGATCTGCTGGCGCGCGTCTGGCGCCGGCGCGGTCTGCTGGCCTGGCTGCTGCTACCGCTGTCGTTGCTATACCGCGTGCTGGTGGCGCTGCGCCGCGGCCTGTTTGCAACTGGCCTGCTGAAGCAGACCGTGTTGCCGGTACCCGTGATCGTGGTCGGGAATATCTTCGTCGGCGGCACTGGCAAAACCCCCCTGGTGATCTGGGTGGTCGAGCAGTTGCGCGAACGCGGCTTCCGACCCGGTGTGATTTCGCGTGGCTATGGCGCGACCATTGATGAGGTGACTGAAGTGAGCGAGCGCAGCTCGCCCGCCGAGGTCGGCGACGAGCCATTACTGATTGCCTTGAAGGCGCGCGTGCCCGTGGTGGTTGGTCGCCGCCGTGTGCAGGCCGCCCGGCGGCTCTTGCAAGGCCATCCGGGTACGGATGTAATCGTGTCGGACGACGGCCTGCAGCATTACGCGCTCGGGCGCCGCCTGGAGATACAGCTGTCGGATGCGCGCGGCCACGGCAACGGCTGGCTGTTGCCGGCCGGTCCGCTGCGCGAGCCGGCATCGCGCCGCAGCGATTTTTACGTTGGCAACGGCAAGCTGCCGGCAAGCGGCGGGTACCTGATGCGCCTGAACGGCGATTATGCGGAGCAGCTCTCGGATCGCGCTCAGCGCATGCCACTGGTGGCGATACCGGCCGGCGCTCGGGTGGTGGCGGCCGCCGGCATTGGTCATCCGCAGCGCTTTTTCGATATGCTGGCTGCGCAAGGCGTGCGGCTCGCGCAGGCGATTGCGCTGCCGGATCATTTTGATTTCGCGCGCAATCCCTTCGACTGCATCGATGCCGACTTCATCCTGGTCACTGACAAGGATGCAGTAAAATGCGCGCGCATCGCAGCGCTCGCAGCAGACAAGCGAGTGTGGACGGTGCCGGTGGAGGCGTCGATTGACGGACCTCTGGCCGACCATATTGTGGAGAAATTGCGTGGACACACGATTGCTTGATGTCCTGGTCTGCCCGCTGTGCAAGGGCCCGCTGAAATACGACAAGGATGCGCAGGAACTGATCTGCCAGGGCGACCGTCTGGCGTATCCGATTCGTGACGGCATTCCGATCATGTGGGCCGAGGAGGCGCGCGACCTGAATGCAGCGCCCGGCGGCAGCGCCGATCCCGCCTGAAGTCGTCGCGCGATGTCGTTTATCGTGATTATTCCGGCGCGCATGGCGTCTACGCGCCTGCCGGATAAGCCGCTGGCCGACCTGGGCGGCAAGCCGATGGTCGTGCGCGTGGCCGAGCGGGCGGCGCTGTCGAAGGCGTCGCAGGTCATCGTCGCTACCGACCATGCGGATGTGCTGGCCGCGTGCCAACGGCACGGCGTTGCAGCCCGGATGACGCGGGCCGACCATCTGTCGGGGACGGACCGTATCGCCGAGGTTGCCGCCCATGCTGGTTTGCCGGACGACGCCGTGATTGTCAATGTGCAGGGCGACGAACCCCTGATCGAACCGGGGCTGATCGATGCATGCGCGGCACGTGTCGATGCCCATGCGCCAGTGGCGACCGCGGCGCATCCCCTGCATGACATGGCGGACGTATTCAACCCGAACGTCGTCAAAGTAGTGCTGGATGCCCAGGGTGACGCGCTGATGTTTTCGCGTGCGCCGCTGCCATGGCACCGCGATGGCTTCGCTCATGACAGGTCGGCGATGCCCGCAGGCTACCAGGCGTTGCGGCACATTGGCCTGTATGCATACCGGCAGGATTTCCTGCAGCGCTACCCGAGACTGCCTGTATCGCCGCTGGAGACGATCGAAGCACTCGAACAATTGCGCGTGCTGTGGAACGGATATCGGATCGCTGTCCATGTGATCGATGATGCGCCGCCGGCCGGAGTGGATACGCCGGACGATCTCGAACGCGTGCGCCGGCAATTTGTCGTTTGAGTAATTTCAACACGGGGTGATATTGGGTAGCATCCGGTCATTCTGTGGTAAGTTTCGGGCAAGCTGAATAGCAGACAATACCGCCGCGCTGCAGGGGACGGCAGGGTAAAGATATAAAAAACAGTTAAGGATTCAATCACGATGCGGCTCATTTTGCTGGGAGCTCCGGGTGCAGGCAAAGGCACCCAGGCTGCCTTTATCAAGGAACGATTCAACATTCCGCAAATTTCGACCGGCGACATGCTCCGTGCAGCAGTGAAGGAAGGTACGCCGCTCGGAATCGCAGCGAAGAAAGTAATGGACGCCGGTGGCCTGGTGTCTGATGACATTATCATTGGCCTCGTGAAGGACCGCCTGAAGCAGCAGGACTGCGCGAACGGCTACCTCTTCGACGGTTTTCCGCGCACGATCCCGCAGGCTGACGCGATGAAGGAAGCCGGTGTCGCGATTGACTATGTGCTTGAGATCGACGTGCCGGACGAGGCCATCATCGAGCGCATGAGCGGCCGCCGCGTGCATCCGGCTTCCGGACGTACCTACCACGTGAAGTACAACCCGCCGAAGGTCGCGGGCAAGGACGACGTGACCGGCGACGAGTTGATCCAGCGCGACGACGATCGCGAGGATACGGTGAAGAAGCGCCTTGCGGTTTACCACGATCAGACCAAGGTGCTGGTCGGCTATTACAATGACTGGGCCATGTCCGGTCAGGCCGGTGCGCCGAACTACCGGAAGATTGCCGGTGTCGGCGCGGTCGAGGAGATCCGCGACCGTGCCTTTGCGGCGCTGGCCGAATGCTTTGACCATGAAAAAAGCGGACCCGATGGTCCGCTTATTTCATGGTGCGTACATATTGCGAGACCCAGAGTACGGGGCGGTGTGAGAACTGCAGTGTTTTCATCCCGGTCCTGAAACCCGCACGAACCAGCATGACAAAGCGGGAAGCGAAAAGTTTGTTGTAGACGGCCCACCTGCCGGGACAAGGCGGGGTGGCCGGGTTTCAAAAAACTGTCGTGAACTTCAGGAGGAGACATATGGCATCAACAGGCTTGTGGTTTGCCGTCGCTTGCGGACTTATCGCCGTGATCTACGGACTCGTTTCGCGCAGCTGGATCCTTGGCAAGGATGCCGGCAATCCCCGGATGCAGGAAATCGCGGCCGCGATCCAGGCGGGCGCTGCTGCCTATCTGGCTCGCCAGTACCGCACCATCGCCATTGTCGGCGTCGTGCTGGCGATCCTGATCGGCATCTTCCTCGACATGAAGACAGCGACGGGCTTCGTGCTCGGCGCCGTGTTGTCGGGGGCATGTGGCTTCATCGGCATGAATGTGTCGGTGCGTGCCAACGTACGCACCGCGCAGGCGGCGACACAGGGCATCGGCCCGGCGCTTGATGTCGCCTTTCGTGGTGGCGCCATCACGGGCATGCTGGTGGTCGGACTCGGCCTGCTTGGCGTGTCAGGGTTCTTCTGGTACATCGGCGGCCTGCAGACGCCGGACTCGGCAACGCTGAAGCCGCTGCTCGGGCTGGCGTTCGGGTCGTCGCTGATCTCGATCTTTGCGCGTCTCGGCGGCGGTATCTTCACCAAGGGTGCCGATGTCGGCGCGGACCTGGTCGGCAAGGTCGAGGCCGGTATTCCGGAAGATGATCCGCGCAACCCGGCGGTGATCGCGGACAACGTCGGCGATAACGTCGGCGACTGTGCGGGCATGGCCGCCGACCTGTTCGAGACCTACGCCGTCACGCTGATCGCCACCATGGCACTGGGGGCGCTGATGGTGCTGTCGGCCCCGGGTGCGGCGGTGATGTATCCGCTGGTCCTCGGCGGCGTATCGATCATCGCGTCTATCATCGGCGTGATGTTCGTTAAGGCACGGCCCGGCATGAAGAACGTGATGCCGGCGCTGTACCGCGGACTGATCGTGTCCGGTGTGCTGTCGCTGATCGCTTTTTACTTCGTCACGACCACGATGTTCCCCGAGCCGGTGACGATGACGGGCGAACGCACAGTGTCGGCCATGGCGCTGTTCGGCTCCTGCATCGTCGGCCTCGTGCTGACGGCGGCGATGGTCTGGATCACCGAGTATTACACCGGCACCGATTTCCCTCCGGTCAAACACATCGCGCAGGCATCGACCACCGGTCATGCGACCAACATCATTGCCGGCATCGGTATCTCGATGAAGTCGACTGCGTGGCCGGTGCTGTTCGTCTGTGCAGGCATTCTGGTGTCGTATGCACTGGCCGGCTTGTATGGCATTGCGGTCGCCGCGACAGCCATGTTGTCGATGGCCGGTATCGTCGTGGCGCTCGATGCGTATGGCCCGATCACGGACAATGCCGGCGGCATTGCCGAGATGGCCGAACTGCCTGACAGCGTACGCGACATCACCGACCCGCTCGATGCGGTCGGCAACACGACCAAGGCGGTGACGAAGGGCTATGCGATCGGCTCTGCCGGCCTCGCAGCGCTGGTACTGTTCGCCGACTACACCCACGCGCTCGCCGCGCGTGGAATCTCGGTCAGCTTCGACCTGTCGGACCCGATGGTCATCATCGGCCTGTTCCTTGGCGGCCTGATCCCCTACCTGTTCGGCGCGATGGCGATGGAGGCGGTCGGTCGCGCGGCCGGAGCGGTGGTCGAGGAGGTACGTCGACAGTTCCGCGAGATCCCCGGCATCATGGAGGGGACCGGCAAGCCGGAGTACGGCAAGGCGGTGGACATGCTGACGGCTGCCGCGATCAAGGAAATGATGATCCCGTCACTGTTGCCGGTGGTCGTGCCCATTGTGGTCGGTCTCGTGCTCGGCCCGAAGGCGCTCGGCGGACTGCTGATGGGCACCATCGTCACCGGCCTGTTTGTCGCGATCTCGATGTGTACCGGCGGCGGCGCCTGGGACAATGCCAAGAAATACATCGAGGACGGTCACCACGGCGGCAAGGGCAGCGATGCGCACAAGGCTGCCGTGACCGGCGACACCGTCGGCGATCCCTACAAGGACACCGCCGGCCCTGCGGTCAACCCGCTGATCAAGATCATCAACCTGGTGGCGCTGTTGATCGTGCCACTGCTGGGATCGACCGGTCTTATCGGCTGACCGGGCTGCGCCGCAGACCGGTACATCCGGCTGCGGCAAGTCCCGCTTTTTTCAATTCAAAGGCAGCTTCGGCTGCCTTTGTCGTCGCTGCGGTTATCATATCAGCCTGACGGCAGGCTACGAGTCTCGCCCCCCATTTCAGCTTCTGCAACCTCAGCCATTCTGGAGAAACAATGGAAATCAAGAACAACGTCTTCATCATCACGGGTGGATCGTCGGGCCTCGGCGCTGCTACCGCGCACCTGATCGTCGAAGGCGGCGGCAAGGTCGTCCTGGCCGATGTACAGGTCGAGGCCGGCGAGAAACTGGCCGCGGAACTTGGCGGCAAGTTCGTCAAGTGTGATGTGACTTCCGAGGCGGATGGGCTGGCTGTGGTGGCCGCAGCGCAGGCGATGGGCAAGCTGGTGGGCCTGATCAACTGCGCCGGTGTCGCGCCGGCAGTCAAGACCGTCGGCAAGGACGGTCCGCATCCGCTGGATGTGTTCCAGCGCGTGATCAATATCAACCTGATCGGCACCTTCAATATGTCCCGCCTCGCCGCTGCGGCGATGTCGAACAACGAAGCGAATGCCGGCGGCGAGCGCGGCGTCATCATTAACACCGCATCGGTCGCCGCTTATGACGGCCAGATCGGCCAGGCTGCTTATGGCGCATCGAAGGCCGGCGTGGTCGGACTGACGCTGCCGATGGCGCGTGACCTGTCGCGCAACGGCATCCGCGTGATGACGATTGCACCAGGCATCTTCGAGACGCCGATGCTGCTCGGTATGCCGCAGGAAGTGCAGGACGCGCTCGGCAAGATGGTGCCGTTCCCGTCCCGCCTCGGCAAGCCGCACGAGTATGCACACCTCGCCAAGACCATCATCGAGAACGCGATGCTGAACGGCGAAACGATCCGCCTCGATGGCGCGATCCGCATGCAGCCGAAGTAAACGCAAGCTCGTTGCGATCCAGCCGCACCTCGGTGCGGCTTTTTTTCGCCGGTCCCGAGCATCGCAAGCCTGATGCGCGCACGGCGTGACACCGCAGTGGGCAGTCAGCAGGCGACTCAATGTGGCAAAGAGCGCATAGTAGCGGGCGAATGCACGCGGCAACTTTCCACGCTGGTAAGCTGCGCGCCATGTCCCTGCCGCAGAAAACCGCGTTGTTCCTGACTGGCGGCGGCGCACGTGCCGCTTACCAGGCCGGTGTACTGCAGGCCATTTTTTCTTTGCTGAGCGAGTCAGGGTGGGCGCCTCGCAAGAATCCTTTCGATATCGTCTGCGGCACTTCAGCGGGTGCGATCAATGCCGCGGCCTATGCGTGCCGGGCCGATGATTTCGAGCACAGCGTCACGCAATTGCTGCGCATATGGCGGCAATTGGAGGTCGAACAGGTGTACCGTGCCGACTCGATCGGCGTGATTCGTTCGGGTGCCCGCTGGCTTTCCTTGCTGTCGTTCGGTTGGCTGCTGCGCAAGTGGCATGCGAGTCCGCCGATGTCATTGCTGGACAACGATCCGCTGGTCAGCTTGCTGCATAAAATGCTGGATCTGCCGCGCCTCGACGCCGCGCTGGAAGCCGGCCACCTGACTGCGCTCGCGGTCTCTGCATCGTCGTATACCGCCGGCCGCCATGTGACGTTCTACCAGTCCGGCCCGGAAATTCCTTCATGGCGGCGGGCGCAGCGCATGTCGGTGCCGCAGCAGATCGGCGTCGATCATTTGCTCGCGTCGTCCGCGATTCCGCTCATCTTCCCGGCGGTTCCACTGTATTGCAGCGACCATTGCGAGTACTTCGGCGATGGCTCGCTGCGGGAAGTGGCGCCGATTTCGCCGGCCATCCATCTTGGCGCCAGCAAGGTGCTGGTGATTGGCGCCGGTAATATCGGCGGGCCGGACCGCAGTTTTCCTGAGTTTTCCGGCTATCCCAGCCTCGCCCAAGTGGCCGGACATGCGTTGTCGAGCATCTTCCTCGACGGGCTATCCGTCGATCTTGAGCGTATGTCGCGCATCAATAGCACCTTGTCCTTGTTGACCCCCGAGCAATTGATGCAGACGACGCTGCGCCCGGTCCGCATGCTGGCGATCACGCCGTCGCAACCCCTGGATGTGATTGCCAGCCGACATGTCGGCAGTTTGCCCATCCCGATTCGGACATTGTTATCGGCGATCGGCGCGACCGAGCGCCGTGGCGCTGCGCTGGCCTCGTATTTGTTGTTCGAATCAAGCTATACGAGGTCGTTGATCGAGCTCGGGCAAATCGATACACTGAATCGGCGTGATGAGGTGCTGGCCTTTTTTGATTTGAGTTTGGCGCAGAAGCCGACTGTTATCAGTAGTCAGCCACTGGCAGAACTGCACTGAGCTGTTTTCCAGGCCTGGTCTCCCGACGCGACGAGGCGACTCCGGATAGGACTGCCAGCCAGCTACCGGACGTGTTCCGGAATGCTGCAATATGGCTATTTTCACACTTCCTGTGCGCGATTGGCGGTCGACGGGGGTTTTACCGGAACCAAAGCGCAGGTATCATCTCGAATTGCTGTATATCAAGCGACTCAACCGTAAAGAGTCATTCAAGTCTCACTTGGGTGCTTCCACGCGCAAAATTGTAAGAAAAACAATCTGAACCGGGTCGCGCGTGCCTCAGGTTGTTTCAACAGGATCGTGAATATTTACATGCTCAGCGCGCTTACACAGCGCGACGAAGAGATCCAGGAAACAGTGGCAGAGGGCGGTTTGCTGCATAAGGTTCCGCGGAATGTAGTGCAATCCATTCGCGCATTCCGTGTCACCGAGCTGCAGTCCGAGGCCATTCGGATCGCCCACCACTTCCTTTATGCGAATAGCTCGCAGGCGTTGACACGCCAGCAGGTTCTGGCTTCGATTGCCGAGGCTTTCCATGTTCCCAAGCCCTGCGGCAAGAACTTCGATGCGCTGCGAAGCTGCCTGACCGAGCAAATGCATAAGGCTGGCCGGCAGACCGGTTTCCTGATTGTGCTTGAACAGTTGCCTAATACACAGAAATTCGACCGCGAGGCGCGCGAGAATTTGCTCGATGTATTTCGCGACGCCGCTGACTTCTGGGCGGAAAAGAAAATTCCCTTCAGGGTGTTTTTCTCGTTCCAGTAAGCAGGCCTGCGGCTGGCCGCTGCTGCGGCGTGCGGGTTTGTCGTCTTTCCCTCGGGCGGCATGGCTGGCTGCGGCCCGCTGTTAAAATGCGCGCCATGAAAAGAATCGTCATCCTGATTTCTGGGCGGGGCAGCAACATGGACGCTATCCTGCGCGCCGCTGCAGCGGAAAAGTGGCCGGCCCGGATCGCCGCCGTTATCAGTAACAAGGGCAGTGCTGCCGGACTGAAGACCGCGGAAGCGGCGGGCATTCCGGCCTTGGCCGTTGAACATGGAAATTTCCCGGATCGCGACAGTTTTGATCGCGCGCTGGCCGAGGCGATTGACCGTTTCGAGCCCGACCTGGTCGTGCTGGCCGGGTTCATGCGTATTTTGACAGCAGGGTTTGTGCAGCATTATCACGGCCGCCTGCTGAATATCCACCCATCCTTGCTGCCGAGTTTCCCGGGCCTGGCGACGCACCAGCAGGCGCTGGATGCCGGTGTCAAGTTCCACGGGGCAACGGTGCACTTTGTGACGCCCGAACTTGACCATGGTCCAATCGTCGAGCAGGCCGTGGTGCCTGTGCTGGAGGGCGATACGGAGTCAGTACTCGCCGCGCGTGTGCTTGAACAGGAACATGTGATCTATCCGCGCGCAGTGCGTGACATCATCGAAGGCCGTGTGTGGCTGGACGGCGAGCGTGTGCGCCGCGTCAGCCGTCGCTGAACCACCCGCGGGTCGCTGCTGCGGTCCGCAGTTTTTTGCCAGGATATGCCCCCATGAGATTGCCCCCGTACGTCGTTGGCAGCACGGAAGAGGCTTTGCGCGAGATATTGCGCTTTGCCGGTCCGGCCGACGTGAGCCTGTCCCGTTATTTTCGTGAGCATCCCCGCCTCGGCGGGCGAGAGCGAGGCGCGATCGCCGAAGCGGTTTACAGCTTGCTGCGTAATCGCTCAGTGCTGATGCAGTTTGTCGAATCGGGCGTCGGCCCGCAAATGCGCCGGGTGGCCTTGCTCGCCCTGGCCGACACGTTCGGCGCCGAGGCGATCGCCGGGCTGTCGGAGCAGGAGTCCGACTGGCTGGTCCGAGTGATGGGAATCGATCGGACCAGCCTGCCGGCGGCGGTGCAATCCAATTTCCCCGACTGGATTCGTGAGCGGCTGATTGCGCAGTATGGCGACGTCGCCGCGGCGCAACTGATGGATGCGCTGAACCGGCCGGCGCCGCTCGATTTGCGCGTTAATGTACTGAAGAGCTCGCCTGAGCAGGCCGAAGCGGCGCTGACCGACGCGAACATCAGCTTTGAGCGCACGCCTTACTCGCCACTTGGCCTGCGCCTGGCGAAAAAGCCGGCGTTGCAGAACCTGCAGCTGTTCAAGGAGGGGGGCATCGAGGTTCAGGATGAGGGCAGTCAGTTGCTCGCCCAGCTGCTTGGCGCGAAACGTGGCGAGATGGTGGTCGACTTTTGTGCGGGCGCCGGCGGCAAAACGCTGGCGATTGGCGCAGCGATGCGTAACACCGGCAGGCTGTACGCGTTCGATGTCTCGGACAAACGGCTTGCCAAGCTCAAGCCCCGGCTAGCGCGCAGCGGCCTGTCGAATGTGCATCCTGTCGTGATCGCACATGAAAATGACGCGAAAGTGAAGCGTCTGGCGGGCAAAATCGATCGGGTATTGGTCGATGCGCCATGCAGTGGGCTCGGGACGCTGCGCCGCAATCCGGACATGAAATGGCGGCAGCACGTGACGGATGTTGCTGAGTTAAATGCCAAGCAACAATCCATTCTCGCCGGCGCTGCACGGCTGGTGAAGCCCGGTGGCCGCCTCGTCTATGCAACTTGCAGCCTGCTGGCAGAGGAAAACGAAAAGGTGATCGAAGCTTTTCTTGCCGCGCATGCCGAGTTTGTTTTGGTGCCGGCCAGTGAAGCGCTTGCTTCGCAGAAGATCGGTTTAGATACCGGAATCTATCTGCAGTTGCGCCCTGATCTGCATCAGACTGACGGCTTCTTTGCTGCCGTACTCGAGCGCCGCGCATGATCCTGTGCAGGCCTTCGCGCGGGCGGCTTGCGGCGCTGCTGCTGGCTGCTGCGGCGACTGTTTCGGCGACTGCGGCGGCACGCGATTGTCACTCGGCTGTTGAAGCGAAGGCTGCGGTCGAGGCCTTCTTCCCGCCCTGGGACGATGCGCAGCAACGCTTATTGGAGGTGCTGGATAGCGCGTGCGAGCAAGTGCTGGTTCAGGCTTTTGTGCTGAGCAGTCGCGAGGTGGCGGCGCACCTGATTGCCGCTCACCAGCGCGGCGTCGATGTCCGGGTGCTGGCCGATGCGCGGCAGCACGCGGATACCCCCGCATCGCAGTTGCAACGACTGGGGCAAGCCGGGATCCCTGTATGGCTGGAAAATCGCTACCGGCATGCTCACAATAAGGTGATTGTGGTCGATCATCGATCTCCATCGTCGGTCGTGATCACCGGCAGCTACAACTTTACGTGGAGTGCCCAGCATCTGAACGCCGAGAATCTGCTGATTATTCGGGGCTTTCCCGGGGTTGCCGAACGCTATGCTGCCAATTGGGCACGCCACCAGTCGGAGGCCACGCCGCTGCCTACCTTGCCGTAATGAAATCGTCGCTTGAGGCGGTCGTTCGAAGAGTGAACGACCGGTCGCCCGCGAGACGAACAAGTCATTGATTTGCAAGCCTTTATCTTGAAAAATCGGTCTCGACCAAGGCATTCGCGCGTAAAAAGACGTACAATCGTTAGTTGGGCAGGGTAAGCGCTTAGCTTCTATCCGTGCCCGCTGATTGTATGGAGAAAAAATGACTCAAAATTCCGGCCTGGATCTCGTAATTGATTTCCTGCTGAACGGCGTGACACATGCGAGCGGTTGGGACATCGTTCTGTTCACCGTCGCTGTTACGCATATCACTATCGCGGGTGTCACCATCTACCTGCATCGCTGCCAGGCGCATCGTGCGCTCGACTTGCATGCGATCCCCAGCCATTTCTTCCGTTTCTGGCTGTGGATGACGACCGGCATGGTCACCAAGGAGTGGGCTGCAATCCACCGTAAGCACCATGCGAAGTGCGAAACGGTCGACGATCCGCACAGCCCGATCACACGGGGCATCGAAAAGGTGGTGTTCGAGGGCGCCGAGTTGTATCGCACCGAAGCCAAGAACCGTGAAACCATCGAGAAATATGGTCACGGCACGCCGGACGACTGGCTTGAGCATCATGTGTATTCCAAGCACTCGGCACTGGGCGTCTCGCTAATGCTGATCATCGACATTGCGCTGTTCGGCGTGCTCGGCCTGACCGTCTGGGCTATACAGATGGCGTGGATCCCGGTGACTGCCGCTGGCGTCATCAATGGCATCGGCCATTACTGGGGCTATCGCAATTATGATTGCAAGGACGCCTCGACGAACATTCTCCCGATCGGCATCATCATCGGCGGCGAAGAGCTGCACAACCACCACCACACCTTTGGCACGTCGGCGAAGTTGTCGGCCAAGTGGTACGAGTTTGATATTGGCTGGCTGTACATTTCCATCCTCGCCTTCGTGGGTCTCGCAAAGGTGAAGAAGGTCGCGCCGGAACCGAAGTTCGATCCGACCAAGCGCGTCGCCGATTCCGCGACGCTGCAATCGATCGTGGCTAACCGCTACGATGTGATGGCCAAGTATGCGCGCTCGTTGCGTCATACCTGGAGCGAAGAGGTTGAACAGATCCGCGCGAAATCCAAGCTCGAGTCCGGCTTCCTGAAGTCGAGCAAGGAACTGCTGCAGCGCGAGCCGGCGACGCTTGAGTCGAACCAGAAGCAGCAGCTGTCCGAGTTGTTCAAGCACAGTACGACATTGAAGACCATGCACGAGATGCGCGCTGAACTGGCGGCCTTGTGGGAGCGTTCCCACTCGAGCTCTGATCAGCTGGTGCAGCAGTTGCGTGACTGGTGCGCGCGTGCGGAGGCCTCCGGTATCCGTTCGCTGCAGGAGTTTTCCCTGCGGCTGCGCAGCTACGCGTAAACGGGGGCGCCGCCGCGTGCGGCGTTGCCCAATAAAAAAACCCGCTTCCAGGAGCGGGTTTTTTTATTGGGCACCGATCAATTACTTGATCTTGGTTTCCTTGTACTCGACGTGCTTGCGCGCTTTCGGATCAAATTTCATGATTGCCATTTTTTCTGGCATCGTGCGCTTGTTCTTGGTGGTGGTGTAGAAGTGACCGGTACCTGCGGTCGACTCCAGTTTGATCTTTTCCCGGCCTTTGCTGGTTGCCATGATGTGTGTGTTCCCTAATCTTGAATTCGTTTAAACCTTGGCGCCGCGTGCACGCATATCGGCGAGCACGGCATCGATGCCGAGTTTGTCAATGATACGGATACCGGCGCTCGAGACCGTCATACGCACCCAGCGGTTTTCCGACTCAACCCAGAAGCGACGATTCTGCAGGTTGGGCAGGAAGCGACGCTTGGTTTTGTTATTTGCGTGGGAAACATTGTTGCCGACCATCGGCTTTTTCCCGGTTACTTCGCATTCACGTGCCACAGCAGACTCCTTGAAAATTTCCGAAATGTGGAAAAAACGAGAGTGTACAGAAAAACGCTCGCTTATTCAATGACTTGCAGAAAAAAATTGTATCTTGAGAATTTTCTTTAGATTTAACAATTCCTGCGACCGTTGCAGAGGTTTGACGTGTTCAGCACAGACCGTGTTCACGAAACGACCAGGTTTCAGTCGGCGTCACGATCAGGTGGTCGAGCAAATCCACCTCGATACAGCCCATTACCTGCCGCAGTTTGCGGGTGAGCGCCTTGTCGCTGTCGCTCGGTTCTGCGCGTCCGCCCGGATGATTGTGCGCGAACACGACGGCGGCTGCATTGTGCTTCAGCGCCAGCCGGACCACCTCGCGCGGGTAGATGCAGACCCGGTCAAGCGTCCCGCACGCGAGCTCCTCACAGGCGATGAGACGGTGCCGCACATCGGTGAACAAGCCAAGGAAGCATTCGTGTTGCAGGCCGTTGAAGCGGTGCCGCAGGAAGCATGACACCGCCCAGGCCGAGTCGAGCACAGCCCGTTCCTGCAGCAGTTGCTCCAGCGCGCGCCGCTGCAGTTCGTTCACTGCTAGCAGTTCGGCGCGCTTCGCATCGCCCAGCCCGCGAATGCCTTGCAGTTCGTTCGGTGTCGCTGCCAGCAGCCTGCCGATCGAGCCGAAGCGCGATAGCAATGCGCCCCCCAGCTCGACGGCGCTCATGCCACGGGTGCCGGTGCGCAGCAGGATCGCCAGCAGCTCGCTGTCGCTGAGCGTGTTTGCACCCATCGCGAGCAGGCGCTCGCGCGGTCTCAGTTCCGAAGGCAGGTCCGTGATGCGCATCAGGGCTCCGCAGAAGAGGAAGGGAGTGCCACTGTACTGGAGCAGGGCAGAACAGAGGGACAACTCGCCGTTCCGGGTGGCATACAATAGCGCGCTCGTCTTCCGTCTTGAGATTTATGTCGAATTCGCCACAACCTGTTGTCATCGACGGTGCATTTCTGACCCTCCACTACCGGCTGTCGTCACCGGAAGGCCGTGACATCGTCACGACCTTCAATGACAGCCCGGCGACACTGCAGCTCGGCGCCGGCCAGTTGGTACCTGCGCTTGAGGCGCGACTGGTCGGCCTGCCGGAAGGTGCTCACCAGACCTTCGAGCTAGCGCCCGGCGAGGCCTTTGGGCCCCGCAATCCCGAGTTGCTTCAGCGTGTGTCCTTGGCGATGCTGCGCGAAAATTCGGATGCTGGCGAGGACTATGCCGTCGGCGACGTGGTCGATTTCAATGCGCCCGGTGGCGGCCGATTTGCCGGCGTGCTGCTGGAGTTGGGCGACGATGACGCCCTGTTCGATTTCAATCATCCGCTGGCCGGCCAGCCGGTAAAGTTCGAAGTTCGAATCATTGGCATCCTCTGAATGAATGGAGCGATCGTGGACAGCAACACTGAAATCCTGCTTGCACAGCCGCGCGGCTTCTGTGCCGGTGTAGACCGTGCGATCGAGATCGTCGAGCGCGCGCTGGCACAGTTCGGCGCGCCGATCTATGTTCGTCATGAGATCGTACATAACAAATATGTGGTCGATGACCTGCGCGCGAAAGGTGCGGTCTTCATCGAGGACCTGGCCGAAGTCCCGGTCGGCAGCCACCTGGTATTTTCCGCGCACGGCGTGTCGCGCGTGGTCAAGTCCGAAGCCGAGCAGCGCGGGCTGAAAGTGTTCGACGCGACCTGCCCGCTGGTGACCAAGGTCCATGTCGAGGTCGCGAAGATGCGCGAGGAGGGACGTGAGATCGTCATGATTGGTCACAAGGGACATCCTGAGGTCGAAGGAACCCTCGGTCAGAGCGATGGCGGGATGTATCTGGTCGAGACCGTCAACGATGTCGATGCCCTGGTTGTAAACGATCCGCACAGGCTGGCCTTCGTGTCGCAGACCACACTGTCGGTCGACGATACGGCCGGGATCATCGACGCGCTCAAGCGTCGCTTTCCCGGCATTGCCGAGCCGAAGAAGGGAGACATCTGCTATGCAACGACAAACCGGCAGCAGGCCGTGAAGTTCATGGCGCCGCAGGTGCAGCTGGTGATCGTGGTCGGCAGCCCGAGCAGCTCGAATTCGAACCGACTGCGCGAGGTCGCCGAGAAGAACGGCGTTGAAGCCTATATGGTCGACAACGCAGACCAGATCGATCCGGCCTGGATTGCCGGCAAATCCCGTATCGGCGTAACGGCCGGCGCTTCGGCGCCCGAGTTGCTGGTGCGGCAGGTGATCGACCGTCTGAAGGTACTCAGCCCCGCGACGGTACGTGAACTCGAAGGCGTTGAGGAAAACGTGACCTTTCCTCTGCCGAAGGGCCTCGCGGCCCGGCCAGTCGAGTAAGCAATGGATATTTTTATCCAGCAGCTGATCAATGGCCTTGTGCTGGGCAGCATGTATGCGCTGGTTGCGCTCGGCTACACCATGGTCTACGGTGTACTGAACCTGATTAATTTCGCGCATGGCGACGTACTGATGATCGGTGCCATGGTCGGCCTGACTTTGCTCGAGCTGATACAGAAAATCAGTCCGCAGATGCCCGGCCTGCTGCAGCTGGCGCTCGCGATCGGTGGGGCGATACCGGTTTGCGTCGCGGTCAGCGTCCTCATCGAGCGCGTCGCCTATCGCCGGCTGCGCAATGCGCCGCGACTGGCGCCGCTGATTACTGCCATCGGAATCTCCATTCTGCTGCAGACCATGGCGATGATGCTCTGGGGCCGCAATCCGCTGCCTTTCCCGCAGGTGTTGCCGACCGAGCCCTTGCATCTGTTCGGCGGCCTCATCACGCCGACCCAGATTCTGTTGCTGTCACTGTCTGCACTGGCGATGGTCACGCTCTCGCTGCTGGTCGAGCGTACGCGCATGGGGCGTGCCATGCGCGCGGTCGCCGAGAATCCGCGCGTGGCCGCACTCATGGGCGTGGATGCGAATCGGGTGATCGTGTTCACCTTTGCGATCGGCGCGGCGCTGGCAGCGGTGGCCGGCGTGATGTGGGCTGCAAACTATGCCTCTGCCCAATTCGCGATGGGTTTTGTGCCGGGCCTGAAGGCCTTCTCGGCCGCTGTGCTCGGCGGTATCGGCAATATTTATGGCGCGATGCTCGGCGGAATATTGCTGGGGCTGATCGAGAGCCTCGGTGCGGGCTACATCGGCGACCTGACCGCCGGCGTGCTCGGCAGCCACTACCAGGACATCTTCGCCTTCATCGTGCTGATCCTGGTACTGACGCTGCGGCCATCCGGTCTGATGGGCGAGCGCGTCGCTGACCGTTCGTGAGCGCGCCATGAAGAACTTCCATCTGGTTGCCTCGTCGCGTGTGCGCCTGGCACTGCTCGCCGCGCTGGTGCTGGCATTCCCGTTCGTCGCGTCACAGTTCGGCAATTCGTGGGTACGGATCGCCGACATCGCGCTGCTCTACATCATGCTTGCGCTCGGATTGAATGTGGTGGTCGGCTTCGCCGGCCTGCTCGACCTCGGCTACATCGCTTTCTTCGCGATCGGCGCATATATGGCGGGCCTGCTCGCGTCGCCGCAGTTTGCCGTCGTGCTCGAATCGCTGCAGATGGAGTACCCGCTCGCCGGCGACTGGCTGCTGCAACTGGCTGGCCCGGCGGTGGCGGCGAACGGCATCCATCTGTCGGTGTGGCTGATCGTGCCAATCGCCGCGCTGGTCGCGGGGGTGGCCGGCGCACTGCTCGGCGCGCCAACGCTGAAGCTGCGCGGCGATTACCTGGCGATTGTCACGCTCGGATTCGGCGAGATCATTCGCATCTTCATGAACAACCTGAACGGGCCGGTGAATATCACCAACGGGCCGCAGGGCATCAACCTGATTGATCCTGTGCGCATAGGCGGTCTTTCGCTGGCCGGCGAGGCCGGCGCCGGCGGCATCGTCCGCATCGGCGATCTGGCGATGCCCTCGGTCAATGCCTACTACTTTCTTTTCCTGCTGCTGTGCATCGTGACAGTATTCATTTCAGCGCGCTTGCAGCACTCGCGCCTCGGCCGTGGCTGGATCGCGATTCGCGAGGATGAAGTCGCTGCGAAGGCCATGGGCATCAATGTCCGCAACATGAAGCTGCTGGCCTTCGCGATGGGTGCCACCTTCGGTGGCGTGGCCGGCGCCATGTTCGGCGCTTTCCAGGGTTTCATTTCGCCGGAATCGTTCACGCTGACCGAGTCGATCGCCATCCTCGCGATGGTGGTGCTGGGCGGCATAGGCCACATCCCGGGCGTCGTCCTCGGTGCCGTGCTGCTGGCCGCCTTGCCCGAAGTGTTGCGGCACACGGTCGAGCCGGTGCAGATGGCCTTGTTCGACCATGTCTGGATCGAAGCCGAGGTGCTCAGGCAGCTGCTGTATGGACTGGCGCTGGTGCTGATCATGCTGGCGCGGCCGGCTGGCCTGTGGCCATCGCCGCGCCGCGAAGACAGGATGCTGGCCAATGCGGCCGGAGGCGCGCCATGAGCGATACCCTGCTCGACGTGCAGCGTGCCGGCAAGCGCTTCGGCGGACTGCAGGCGCTCGCCGACGTCAACCTCGCCGTCGCGCGTGACCATATCCACGGGCTGATCGGCCCGAACGGTGCCGGCAAGACCACCTGCTTCAACGTCATCACCGGCATGGTCCAGCCGGACGGCGGCAGTTTCACCCGCGACGGCAAGCCGTATTCGCCGAGCGCGCCGCACACGGTCGCGCAGGCCGGCATCGCGCGGACTTTCCAGAACATCCGGCTGTTCGGCGAAATGAGCGCGCTGGAGAACGTGATGGTCGGCCGCCATGTGCGAACCCGCCAGGGCGTGCTCGGTGCGGTTCTGCGCCATCGCAATGCGCGCGACGAGGAGCGCGCGATCGAGTCGAAGGCAATCGCGCTGCTCGAGTTCGTCGGCATCGCCCATCTGGCGCACCGGACCGCGCGCCATCTGTCGTATGGCGACCAGCGTCGCGTCGAGATTGCGCGTGCGCTGGCGACCGAGCCGCTGCTGCTGGCGCTCGACGAGCCGGCGGCCGGCATGAATGCGACCGAGAAGGAAAGCCTGCGCATGCTGTTGCAGCGGATACGCGAGAACGGCACCACCATCCTGCTGATCGAGCACGACGTAAAACTGGTGATGGGGCTGTGCGACCGCATTACCGTGCTCGACTATGGCAAGGTGATCGCCGACGGCACGCCCGCGCAGGTGCAGGCCAACCCGGCGGTCATCGCCGCCTATCTGGGCGGGGAGGCGGCGTGAGCCAGTCCGGCAAACTGCTCGAGGTACAGGGGCTGTCGGTCGCTTTCGGTGGCATCGAAGCGGTGAAGGATATTGCATTCGATGTCGGCGCCGGCGAACTCGTCACGCTGATCGGTGCCAATGGCGCCGGCAAGACGACGACGCTGAAGGCGATCACGCGGACGCTGCCGGCCGCCCGTACCAGCGGCGCCATACGCTTTGACGGCGGCGCGATCGACGCGCTTCCTGCGCATGCACTGCCGGGGCGCGGACTGGCGATGGTTCCCGAAGGTCGCGGCGTTTTCACGCGGATGACGATACGCGAGAACCTGCAGATGGGCGCGTATGCGCGCGACGACCTGGACGCCATCGAAGCCGATATCGACCACTGGTTTGCGATCTTCCCGCGCTTGCAGGAGCGTCAGGCGCAGCTCGCCGGAACGCTGTCCGGTGGCGAACAGCAGATGCTGGCGATGGCGCGCGCACTGATGGGGCGGCCTAAGCTGCTGCTGCTTGACGAGCCGTCGATGGGCCTGGCGCCGATCATGGTGGAGCGCATCTTCGAGGTGGTGCGCACCGTCGCGCAGCAGGGCGTGACGATCCTGCTCGTCGAGCAGAACGTCAGGCAGGCCTTGTCGATTGCGACGCGTGGCTATGTGATGGAAAGCGGGCGCATTGTGCTGCAGGATACAGCCGCCAACCTGTTGCAGGACGCGCGGGTGGTCGAGGCGTATCTGGGCGGCTGACGCCGCCAATGGCACGCGGGTTAACGCGCCACACGGGGCGTGAACGCCTCATAGTGCCCCGCCATATCGACAATGCCGGCCACCCGGGCGCCGTTCCCTATCGTCCTCACGGCAGGCCTCCCGGCGAGGTCCGCAGTGACAAACTGGAACTTCAGATAGGCCTCTTTCCGCTCGCCGAAATGATCATGGTTGATCTGGTCAATAAGCCATTCCGTCAGGACGTTATCAGAGAATAGCGGGCGGTTGGGTTGTTCACTGCCGGCGCTGTGCTCGCACAGCAAGCGCTTGTAGTGCTGCGCCTTTGCTGCATGTTCGCTGGCATAGTCGCCGGTGGCGTGTTGCAGCATCGCGATGATCAGGCAATTGTTGCTCATTCCGCTGTTTGGCCTGATATCGAAACCGTGCTTCTGCAGGAACCGCATGAGCTTCTCGATCAGCCCGCGCTGCTCGCTGATTTCGTCGCCAGGCACGCTTGCGCGCGGCGTTGTCGCGGCAGACGCAGGATCCTCCAGGCTTTGCATGATGCCTAACGCCAGCGCCTCGTCATCCGCTGTGGCCATGGTGTCCGGATCAGCGGACTCGCGGGCGAAGCGCTGCGCTTCAGTCAAGCCGTTATCCTGATCGGCCAGACTGGCCCGGATGGCCTCCTGGAGTGCCTCCGGGTTGGCGTGTTCGATCGCGCTGGCATCGTTGGAAACCAGGCTCTCGCGCTGTTTGCTGGTCTGGAACGCAGTGAGCCAGGCGGAGGGTGTGGGGATTCGCGTCACGGGCATGATCATTCCGGCACAAGGTGGAATACCCGTATGTGTTTCGCGAAACGACGAGGTTCACCTCACTTGCCGACAACGCCTGCGCGTCGTCGCGCATCACGCAACACGTCAGCCGGCAGCAATTTCATGAACAGCGGCAGCACCAGCCCGATCACCACCAGGTCGTCGAGCCAGCCCAGCAGCGGTATCCCGTCGGGAAACAGGTCGACCGGACTCAGCACATACAGGGCCATGCACAGCAAACCCAGCCTGCCCGGCCAGGCCAGCGCCGGATCGCGCCAAGCGTACCAGCCAACCAGCAGATGCCGCCCCGCCACCCGTAACCGCGCACCTAGACGCAATAGCATCCCTGTCTCCTTTCAGAGTGACGTTGGACAGCCATCATGGTCACAGGTGCCCGGCCACCGGGCAGGCCGGTTTATCCCTTGCGGTACTTGACCACTTTCTGTCGTTGCTCACCGAGACCCTCGATGCCGAGATGTATCTCATCGCCAGGCGCCAGGAAGCGCGGTGGCTTCATGCCCATGCCAACGCCCGGCGGCGTGCCGGTGGCGATGACGTCACCCGGCATCAGGGTAATGAAGCGGCTGACGTAGCTGACGATCTTGGCAACCGAGAAGATCATCGTCTTCGTGTTACCGGTCTGGCAGCGCTCGCCATTGACCTCCAGCCACATGCCCAGACGCTGCGGGTTCGGCACATCGTCGCGCGTGACCAGCCACGGACCGACCGGGCCAAAGGTGTCGCAGCCTTTGCCTTTGTCCCACGTGCCTCCGCGCTCGAGCTGGAATGCGCGCTCGGATACGTCGTTGATGACACAGTAGCCGGCGACATGCGCCAGCGCCTGCCGTTCGCTGACGTGTTGCGCCTTCGTGCCGATGACCACGCCCAGCTCGACTTCCCAGTCGCCTTTGGTCGCGTCCTTCGGCAGCATCACATCGTCATTCGGGCCGTTCAGGCAGCTGATCGCTTTCATGAACATGATCGGTTCTTTCGGAATCGGCATATTCGACTCGGCAGCATGGTCCGAGTAATTCAGGCCGATCGCAATGAACTTGCCGATGCCGGCGACCGGCACGCCATAGCGCGGTTTGCCGCGCACTGCCGGCAGCTTGGCCGGCTTCAACTTCGCGAGCCGCGCCAGTGCCTTGTCGGACAGGGCTTCCGGGCTGATATCGTCAATTACCCCCGACAGGTCGCGCAGCTTGCCTTCGGCGTCGATCATTCCGGGCTTTTCATGGCCGGGGCGGCCGTAACGTACGAGTTTCATCTGTCTCCCTTGATTGTCAGGTGATTGTTGCTTGCCGGCGCATTATGCACGCTTGTGCGAGCCGCGGAAGTGTCCGCTGCAAGCCAGGCCAACGGGCGCCCGCCGAGCCGGGCAAATGCGAACGTTTTTTATACTCGCCGTCCGGGTTTTCAATTTCCATCACGCGGGCCCTGTGTTATTTTCGGCGAACTTTTCCGCATGGCGGCTCAAATTCCAAAAGGGGGACTTATGTTCAAACCATATCGCGGTGTGCTTGCGGCAATCGGTCTGGCATCCGTGCTGGCCATGTCGCCAAGTTTTTCGGCACCCAGCGAAGCCGATTTCCTCATCGTCCCGCCGGAGAAGCTGGCCTGGAAGGACGCCGGCGGTGGCGCAAAGATCGCCGTGGTTTACGGTGACCTCTCGAAGCCTGGCATGTATGTCATACGGGCCTACTTCCCGCCAGGCGTCATGAGTTCCCCCCATTTTCATGCCGAGGACCGGCATGTGATCGTGGTTGAAGGCACCTGGAACGCCGGCACCGACGACAGCTGGGATCCGCAGGCGACCGAGGCGCTGGCGACCGGCAGCTATATGTTCCACAAGAGCGGCGCGGTTCACTATGACGGCTCGGCCGGTGAGAAGGGCGCAGTCGTGCAGATCGTCGGCATGGGGCCGAGCAAGACCACGTTCCTGTTTCCGAAAGAGGGAAATTTTGGCAAGCCGCGCAAGCTGAACTGATCCAAAACCGATGAAAAAGTTGCTATTGATGGTGGCTCTCGCCGCCAGCGTGTCGGCGCATGCCGAATGGACTTCCTACCAGCGCAGCGCCGACGTGGATGAACTGCTCGATGCGCAGCCGGTCAGCAGTGACGGCAGCCGAGTGAAAATCTGGACGCTGACGAATTATGCAAAGCCGATGACCACGCTCGAAGGCCAGCAATATTGGTCCGAAAAGATGCTCACAACGGTGGATTGCTCCGCGCGGAAAGCCGGCGCCGAGCAGGTGGTTCGTTACAGCGGCGCCGATGCGCGCGGCGATGTCATCAGTTTCATGGAGACGCCGCTGCGGCTGGTCGCGGTGAAGACAGGCAGCGCCGAAGATGCGCTGCTGGCGTGGGTCTGCCGCTGAGATGGGCTGCGGTTAACTAGTGGCGCACCGAGCGCGCGCATGGCCGCTTTCGCGCGTGAACAGGGTCTTGGCCGGCATTTCTTCCAGGAGATCGGACGCTGCATGAACAACAGCCTGGTCGCGATCGCGTCAGCGTGGCCGACCGCACGGCCTGATCATTTCATTATCCTGAACAGGTTATTCGAGTCATCGGTCCAGACACCGAGGCCAGGGAGGGGCGGCGGCTGCTGTGCGGCCTCGCCAATGCCGGGTCTCGCCAGTAGCGCTTTGCTGCGCGCGACCAGTACCCAATCCGACGTCACCGACGGTTTCACGGGATGCTCATCCTTGACGAGCACGGCATGCATACCCTGGTCTTCGGCAAGTTTCGCTACCACCGGTGCAAGTGCGAGGAAGCGGTTGGAGACATGGAATGCGATCACGCCGTCATCCTTGGTGTGTTTGCGATAGATCGCGAGTGCCTCGCGAGTCATCAGGTGCACTGGTATCGAGTCGCCCGAGAAGGCGTCGATCGCCAGCACATCAAAGCCGTTTGGCGCTTCTTTTTCGAGGCTAAGTCGTGCATCGCCAAGCACCGTTTCAATGCGGGCCCGGCTGTTGCGCAGGTAGCCGAATTCCCGCTGTGCGACCGTGATCACCGCGGGATCGATATCGTAGAAGCGGAAAACATCGCCCGGCTGACCGTAGGCCGCCAGCGTACCTGTGCCCAGACCGACCACGCCGACCCGGCGTGCGTTACCGGCGCTCGCCATGAGCGCCCGGCCCACACCTGAACTCTGGCCGTAGTAGGTCGTGGGCCGGTGCTGATACCCTCCGCTCAGGAATTCCTCGCCATGCAGGATCGCACCGTGTACCAGGCGCCGCACGGTGACGCCATCTGCCGCCGTGACATCGCGCACCAGAAGTCGGCCGTAGAAATTGCGCTCGAGCAGGCGGGTAGTCACCAGTTCGTTGCGCACCTGCTTCGCGAGCATCATCGCCAGAAACAACGCGAATAGCAGCGCCGACAAGCACATGAGCTTGCGACGACGAATCAGCACGGCGACCAGCAGCGCAATCACCACGAAGCCGATACCGAGCTCATAAAAAGAGGGTAGAACACGCGGTGCGACCAGGCCGACCAGTATGCCGCCGAGAGCGCCGCCCAGAGACAGCGCAAGGTAGAAGCGGGTCAGATGCCGGGGTGCCGGCCGCATCGACGCCAGTTCACCGTGCAGCACCATGCAGCCGATGAAAAGCCCTGCGCAGTACAGCGGAATGGCCACCTTGAGGTTCAGGCTGAAACCGGCATCAATCAGGCCGTAGGCGCAGGCTGCCAGCGTTGCAAACAGCAGCGGCAAGAAGAGTGTTCGCCGGTACCAGCGGTCACTCTCGAAGCACAGCACGAAGGTCAGCAGATACAGCGTCAGCGGCAGTATCCACAGCAGAGGGATGGCGGCGACATTCTGCGTGATGTGATTCGTCACCGCCAGCAGCAGCCATGATCCCATCGCCGACAGGGCGATCCACATCACCTGTACGCGGGTCGACGGCGTGAGGGACAAGTCGCCGGCCGCTGTCCTCGCCGGCGGACGCTGCGGCCGGATGTTGCGTACCAGCGCGGTGCCGGATGCCACGCACAGGATCGTGAAGCATAGATAGACCACCGACCAGACCGACGACTGCGCATTGAGCGATAACCACGGTTCGATCAGGAAGGGGTAGCTGAGCAGCGCCAGCATCGATGCCAGGTTCGATAGCGAATAGAGCCGGTAGACGCGCGGTCCTTCGCCCGATTGTGCGGCCCACGACTGGATCAATGGCCCGGTAGTCGACAGCATCAGATAGGGCAGCCCAACGGTGGCGCTGAGCATCAGCAGGATGTACAGGCCGGGATCTTCGCTGCCGTCCGGCTTCCAGCCGCTGCCCGCCAGCACCGGCAGGCTGATCAGGCTAACAGCAAGTAGCAAGGCATGCAGTCCCACCTGGCGCGCCGGTGCGAGTCGTCGACTAATCTGGTCCGCATAGGCATAGCCGAGCAGTAGCAAGGTCTGGAAGAACACGAGGCAAGTGGCCCAGACCGACGCGGAGCCGCCAAACCACGGAAGGATGTGCTTCGAGACGATGGGCTGGACGAGAAAGAGCAGGAAGGCGCTGGCGAAGATGGTGGCAGCGTGAAGAATTGCGCTCATGAGCATGATTTTGTTATAAATGTGCAAATTAATGTAACACGCAGGCAAAGCTTCCGGAGTGTCGCACCCGGCCATCATCGTCATCCGGCGTCTTGCCGGACGCTTGATTGCGCAGGGAAATGTGTTCGGGTTTCGTAAAATCGTGTTATCGCTGAGCTTGCATGCATCGGAGTCAGGGGAAATCGTGCGTTTTAACAAGAGATCGTTGGTGCTGGTTCTCGCAGTTGTTGCGGCTGCAGCGGCCATGCTCGCAAGTTGGCGACCCTGGCGCGATGAGGGCCCCGGCAGCGCATTCGTCAGCGGCAACGGACGCATCGAGGCGACCGAGGTTGCGGTAGCCGCCAAGCTGGCTGGACGTATCCGGCAGATCCTCGTCAGCGAGGGCGAATTCGTGACGGCCGGCCAGACGGTTGCGCGGATGGAGATCGCCAGCCTGCAGGCCCAGCGCGATGAGGCGATGGCACGCCTGCAGCAGGCGCGCGAGGCGATCGCCGGTGCCCATGCGCAGGTCAGATTGCGCGAAAGCGATCAGCAATCTGCGTTGGCCCTGGTCACGCAGCGCGAGAGCGAGCTCGACGCGGCCAACCGGCGGCTGGTCCGCTCGGAACAGCTGACGCGGGAGGGATTCTTTTCCGCGCAGACTCTTGATGATGACCGTGCGCGCGTGCGCAACCTCACGGCGGTACTCAGCGCAGCCCAGGCGCAGGTGCGCTCTGCGCAAGCCGCGGTCGCCGCCGCCCGTACTCAGGTCAATGGCGCGCTTGCGAACGCGCGGGCGGCGCAGGCTACGCTGGAGCGCATCGAGGTGGAGATGGCTGACAGCGACCTGAAGGCACCGCGCGACGGACGCGTGCAATACCTGCTCGCGCGCGAGGGTGAGGTAATCGCCGGTGGTGGCCGTGTGCTGAACCTGCTCGACTTGTCGGATGTCTACATGACCTTTTTCCTGCCCGAGGCGGTGTCTGGCCGTGTCGCGCTTGGCAGCGAGGTACGTATCGTGCTCGATGCAGCGCCGCAATATGTCATTCCGGCCATGGTGTCTTTCGTCGCCAGCAACGCGCAGTTCACACCGAAGACGGTCGAGACCGCCACCGAGCGCCAGAAGCTGATGTTCCGGGTACGCGCGCAGATCGATCGCGATTTGTTGAAGCGTCATCTCGCGCAGGTGAAGACCGGCTTGCCCGGCGTGGCCTGGCTGAAGATCGATGCCGCCACCGCATGGCCAGCGCATCTGGCCGTCACGCCCGGATTGTGAGTCCCTTGAGTGACGTGACCGCTCAGCCAAGCGTTGCGCGTCTCGCGAAGGTTAGCCTGCGCTACCGTAACACGACAGCCTTGCGCGACGTGTCGCTCGACATTCCGGCGGGGGGAATCGTCGGCCTGATTGGTCCCGATGGCGTCGGCAAATCGAGTCTGCTGGGCTTGGTTGCTGGTGCGCGCGTCATTCAGGAGGGCAAGGTTGAGGTACTCGGCGGCGACATGGCGCGGCGCCGGCACCGTGACGCGGTGTGCCCGCGCATTGCCTACATGCCGCAAGGCCTTGGCAAGAATCTCTACCCCAGCCTGTCGGTCGAGGAGAACCTGAGCTTCTTCGCACGCCTGTTCGGCCACGACGCTGCCGAATGCCGCCGTCGCGTCGAACGGCTCACGCTCAGTACCGGACTGCATCCTTTCCTCGAGCGGCCAGTCGGCAAGCTCTCCGGCGGCATGAAGCAGAAGCTCGGCCTGTGCTGCGCGCTGGTTCACGATCCCGACTTGCTGATCCTCGATGAACCCACCACCGGTGTCGATCCGCTGGCACGTGCGCAATTCTGGGACCTGATCGATCGCATTCGTGCCGGCCGCCCTGGCATGAGCGTGCTGGTCGCGACCGCCTACATGGAAGAAGCAGAGCGCTTTGACTGGCTGGTGGCGATGGACGGCGGCAGCGTGCTGGCTACCGGCAAGCCGGCGCAACTGCTGGCGCGCACCGGCAAGATTCATCTCGAGGACGCCTTCATCGAATTGCTGCCGGAAGCGAGGCGACATGGCCATCGCGAGCTGCTGCCGGCGCCGCCACCGGCGGCTGATTCGGTCGAGCTGGCCATCGAGGCACGCGAGCTGACCATGCGCTTTGGCGATTTCGTCGCGGTCGATCAGGTGAGCTTTCGCATCCGGTGCGGTGAGATCTTCGGTTTCCTCGGCTCCAACGGCTGCGGTAAATCCACCACGATGAAGATGCTGACTGGCCTGTTGCCAGCCAGCGATGGGCAGGCCTGGCTGTTTGGCCAGCCGCTGGATTCGCGCGACATGGCTACGCGCCGCCGCGTCGGTTACATGTCGCAGTCGTTCTCGCTGTACGGCGAGCTGAGCGTGCGGCAAAACCTGCTGCTGCATGCACGCTTGTTCGATGTACCGGCGGCGGAGGTGGACGGGCGCGTTGTCGAGATGATCGAGCGATTCGGCCTGGCGGGGCAGCAGGATGCATTACCACCGGCGTTGCCGCTGGGCCTGCGGCAGCGGCTGTCGCTGGCGGTGGCTGTGGTGCACCGGCCCGAACTGCTGATCCTCGACGAGCCGACCTCGGGCGTGGATCCGATCGCCCGCGACGAATTCTGGCAGTTGATGATTGAGCTCGCACGGCGCGACAAGGTCACGATCTTCATTTCCACGCATTTCATGAACGAGGCAGAGCGCTGCGACCGCATCTCGCTGATGCATGCCGGCCGCGTGCTCGACAGTGACACACCGGCGAACCTGGTCGCGAAGCGCCAGGTTGCGACACTCAATGACGCCTTCATCAGCTACCTGCGCGAAGCCACTGCCGATGAGGTGGCGGCCCGGCCACTATCCGGCACAATCACCGATACCGTGGCCGCGCCCGCCGGCGCACCCGCAGCAAGGCTACCCTTGCGCGCGCGCCTAAGTGCCAGCTGCCGGCGCATTCTCACCCATCTGTGGCGCGAGTCGCTGGAATTGCAGCGCGATCCGGTGCGCGGCGCGCTGGCGCTGCTGGGTTCGCTGCTGCTAATGTTCGTGATGGGCTACGGCATCAACATGGATGTCGAGGAAATGAGTTTCGCGGTGCTGGATCGTGACCAGACCGTACTGAGCCGCGACTATGCGCTGAACCTGTCGGGATCGCGCTATTTTTCAGAACAGGCGCCGCTGGCGGACGATGCGGACATGGACCGCCGCTTGCGCGGCGGCGGGCTGTCGCTGGCGCTCGAAATCCCGGCCGGATTCGCGCGCGATGTCGAGCGTGGTGACCGGGTGCAGATCGGCGCCTGGATCGACGGCGCGATGACACGCCGTGCCGAGACCGTTGCCGGCTATGTGCAGGGCATGCATTTTCACTGGCTCGCACAGCTGGCACAGCGGCACGCCGGCCGCGTACCGGCGGCGGCAGTGGAAACGCGATTTCGCTATAACCCGGACGTCAAGAGCCTGCTGGCGATTGTGCCCGCGGTGATACCGCTGCTGCTGTTGATGGTGCCGGCGATGCTGGCCGCGCTGGCGATCGTGCGTGAACGGGAGCTGGGCTCGATCATCAATTTCTATGTGACGCCCACCACGAGGATTGAATTCCTGCTCGGGAAGCAAATGCCTTATGTCGCGCTGGCGATGGTGAATTTTTTCCTGATGACCATTACTGCGGTGACCCTGTTCGGCGTGCCACTGACAGGCAGTCTTGCGGCGCTGACGCTGGCCACCCTGCTGTTCAGCCTCAGCGCTACGGCGATCGGGATGCTGATAGCGACGATGGTGCGCAGCCAGATTGCCGCGCTGTTCTTTGCGATGGTCGCCACGATGATCCCGGCCGTGCAATATGCCGGGCTGATTAATCCGGTGTCGGCGATGGAAGGGGCAGGCCGCTGGATCGGCGAGTTCTATCCGGCCAGTCACATGATCACTATCAGTCGCGGTGTGTTCAGCAAGGCACTGAATTTCCATGACCTGGCCTCGTCGTTCTGGCCGCTGGCGCTGGCTGCGCCGGTGATCTTCCTGTGTGCTGCTGCGCTGCTGAAGAAGCAGGGAGACTGACATGCGCCATCACCTGCATCATGTTTTCCTGCTTGGCGTGAAGGAGCTGTGGAGCCTGTGGCGCGACCCGATGATGCTGTTCCTGATTGTCTTCACGTTCACGTTCGCCGTCTACAGTGCGGGCAACTCGATGCCCGAGACGCTGCATCGCACCGCGATTGCGATCGTCGACGAAGATGATTCCCCCTTGTCATCCCGCATCTTTACTGCGTTCTATCCGCCGACTTTTACGTCGCCGGCGCGGATTGCGCTATCCGACGTCGATCCGCTGATGGATGCGGGGCGCTATACGCTGATCCTGGTGATACCGCCGAACTTTGAGCGTGACACCCTGGCCGGGCGGCAGCCAGCCGTTCAGCTCAACGTCGATGCGACACGAATGAGCCAGGCCTTCAGCGGCAGCGCCTTCGCACAGCAGATCGTTGTAGCCGAGGTCGACGAGTTCGTACGGCGCGAGCGCAGCATCGATGTGCCTCCGGTGGAACTGGTCACGCGCATGCGCTTCAATCCGACCCTCTCGAATGTCTGGTTCGGCTCACTGATGGAACTGGTCGGGCAGATCACGATGGTGTCGATTATCCTGACCGGCGCCGCACTGATCCGCGAGCGCGAGCATGGCACGATCGAGCACCTGCTGGTGATGCCCGTGACGCCGACCGACATCATGCTGGCCAAGGTGTGGTCGATGGGACTGGTGGTGACGCTCGCGGCGGCGCTGTCGCTGAACGGGGTAGTGCGGGGCCTGCTGCAGGTGCCGGTCGAGGGATCGCTGCCGCTGTTTTTCGGTGGCGTGGCGTTGCACTTGTTTGCAACGACATCGATGGGCATCTTCCTGGCGACACTCGCACGCAGCATGCCGCAGTTTGGCCTGCTCGTCATCCTGATCATGATGCCGCTGCAGATGCTGTCCGGCGGCATGACGCCGCGCGAGAGCATGCCGCTATGGATCCAGTGGGGCATGGCGTTGTCGCCGACCACGCACTTTACCGAAATGAGCCAGGCCATCCTCTACCGCGGTGCCGGGTTGCCGATAGTCTGGCCGTCGCTGCTGGCGCTTGGGGTCATCGGCGTCACGTTGTTTGCTGTTTCGCTGCGCCGGTTTCGCCGCGCAATCACGCGGATGGCATAAGGCGCGCGCACAACCGGCCGGGAAAAAGAGCCGGCTGCGCCTATGCCAAATGGCTTGCGAGCCGCGACGGCCTATCGCGTGACGCCGACGATAAAGTACAGCGCTGCCTGCTCAATCGCACACAGACTCAAAGTGCACAGCGGTTAGCAAACCCGCAGCGCTCAGTTGACCTGAACTTTCACCAACAGGAAGGTTGCCGGGATCGACGTGAAATCTGCCCTGCCGCTACGATTGTGCCGGGTAAAGAGATCCTCCAATTCACTGCGCAGCTCATCACTGCGCCCGTTCTTTTCGGCCGCCTCGAATGCATTCATCGTTGGCCCGTAATAACGCCGGAATGCGTCCAGAAAACCTGTTGGCGGGCCATTGAAATTGAAGGTGTACGTTTCCTCTGAACAGGTGATGTCGCTGGCAGGGATGCCGGCGGCGGTAAAACGCTCCTCCACATGGGCTTTGATGCCCCATGTTATCGGGCTGACGAAACCTTCGGGGGGTGGCGGCGAGTAGGCCGAACTGATCTTCAGGATTTGCGCCACGAGGGTGGGGTCGTTGGGTATCCAGTTCCCCATCGCGATGCTTCCCCCCGCTCGCGTGACACGCACCATCTCCTTTGCCACGTCAAATGGCTTGGGTGCAAACATGGCTCCGAATATGCTGACAACCCGATCAAAGCGATCGTCGTCCAGCCCCGAGAGTTGGCAGGCATCGCCGTGCGTGAAGGTGCAGTTCGCCAGGCCCTCTTCGGCAGCACGCCGATTGCCGGCAGCGACCAGATTGCGCGATATATCGACGCCAAGAACATCCGCACCGAGCTTGGCAGCGGGAATGGCGGTCGTCCCGTCGCCGCAGCCGAGGTCAAGCACCTTCTCGCCGGGCCGGATCCCAAGGGCTTTCACCAGAGCCTCTCCACTCTCACGCATCGCGTCCGCGATGCGCGTGAAATCGCCTTTTTCCCACAGTGCCTGATTGGGGTTGGGAGCGGGATTTGTCGGCAATGTCATGGCGCTGCTCCTTGGTGTGGTGTGACTTCGCCAAACGGGTTTTGACGGAAGCGCAACGAATATCGGCTGCTGATCAGTAAAACAGGCTTTTTCCTGATCGCTTTGCGATAGCGCAATCCTGCTGATTCAGAGTGCAACGTTTTCCGTGTGAATCGTTTGGTGGAGATCGTCGAATAGCCAAAGGCCGGTTGCCAGAGGGCGTAATGCAAGACCTTCATTCGCTATTTGCGCGGTGCAGTCCTGGCCGAGCAGGTTAAATCAGCGGGTCACGCGTCAACCTGGCCACGACGCATCGGCATGGGCATCTTGCCGGCGGCTGGGCGTGAACCGCATGCGCACGGCAAGAGGGAAATGCGCTGTAACGCTTCCGGTCGCATACGCTGGGATACGGCAGGGATTAAGTCGTTGATTCTGAAAGTGAATCTGTGGAATGCTGGTCCCGCCGCCGGGAATCGAACCCAGATCTAGCGCTTAGGAGGCACTCGTTCTATCCATTGAACTACGGCGAGGACGCGGGTGCGGCGCAGGTTTGCGCAACACGGCGCGCATTATAGCCCAGCACCCTCGCCATGCCGTGGCAATGTAGCGCGTCGGTAGCGCGCCGACACACAGTCGGTACAATAGCGTGCTGATCCACCCTCTCCCGTGCGCCGGTTCCCGGCGTCTTTCACGATGGCAGTCATTTCCCTTAACGATGCGCAATTGGCATTCGGCCATGTCGCCTTGCTCGACCATGCCGAATTTTCCCTCGAGGCCGGCGAACGCATTGGCCTGATCGGTCGCAACGGCACCGGTAAATCCTCACTGCTGAAGGTGATCGCCGGGCTGGCGAAGCTCGATGACGGCCTGCTAGTGCTGCAGCAGAGTCTGCGTATCGCCTATGTCGAGCAGGAACCGAGATTCGACGAAGGCATTGCGGTGTTCGATGCTGTGGCCAGTGGCGTTGGCGATATTCGTGCAGCGCTGGACGAGTATGACCGGCTGACCGCGAAACTTGGCGCAGGCGACGATACGGCACTGATGGAGCGCCTGCATGCGGTACAGGCGAAGCTCGACCTGTCCGATGGCTGGAGCCTGTCAAACCGCGTACAGACAACGCTGCAGCGGCTCAACCTCGACGGGCAGCGGCTGGTGTCCACTTTGTCTGGCGGTATGAAGAAGCGTGTCGCGCTCGCGCGTGCGCTGGTCGTTGCCCCCGATGTGCTGATTCTGGACGAACCAACCAACCATCTTGATTTCTCGTCGATTGCATGGCTCGAAGAGTTGCTGCGCGATTTCCGCGGCAGCCTGCTGTTCATCACGCACGACCGCAGCTTTCTTGACAATATTGCCACCCGTATCGTTGAGCTCGACCGCGGCCACCTGCAGTCTTATCCGGGCAACTTCAGCGCGTATCAGGCACGCAAGGCAGAGCAGCTGGCGGTCGAGGAAGTCGAGAACGCGAAATTCGACAAATTCCTCGCCCAGGAAGAAGTCTGGATCCGCAAGGGAGTCGAGGCGCGCCGCACGCGCAATGAAGGTCGGGTGCGCCGTCTGGAAGCGTTGCGCCTGGACCGTGCGCACCGGCGCGATCAGCAGGGACAGGTCAAGATGGAGCTGTCGGCCGGCGAGCGTTCCGGCAAGATCGTCGCGGAGCTGGTCGATGTTTGCAAGTCCTATGACGGACGGCCGATCGTGCAGGATTTCAGTGCGACCGTCATGCGTGGTGACAAGGTCGGCCTGATCGGCGTGAACGGTGCCGGCAAGACGACGCTGTTGCGGTTGATCCTCGGTGAGCAAATGCCTGATTCGGGTACGGTGCGGCAGGGTAGCAAGCTGCAGGTCGCCTACTTCGACCAGATGCGCGAGCAGCTGAACGACGAAGCGACTCTGGCTGATACGATTTCCCCGGGCAGCGACTGGGTCGAGGTGAATGGCCAGCGCAAGCATGTGATGACTTATCTCGGCGACTTCCTGTTTGCCCCCGAGCGCTCGCGCTCGCCGGTGAAATCCTTGTCGGGCGGCGAGCGCAACCGGCTGCTGCTCGCGCGTCTGTTTGCCAGGACCGCGAATGTGCTGGTGCTTGACGAACCGACCAATGATCTCGACATCGACACGCTGGAGCTGCTCGAGCAACTGCTGGAGGACTACACAGGCACCGTGTTCCTCGTCAGTCATGACCGCGCCTTTCTTGACAATGTCGTGACGCAGGTGATCGTCGCCGAGGGCCACGGCCAGTGGCGCGAATATGTTGGCGGCTACAGCGACTGGGAGCGCGTACGCAAGCGTGACCTCGCGCCGGTGTCGCGTGAAACGAAGAAGTCGGAGCAGAAAACCGCGCCGGCTGACGCACCGATGCAAGTCGTCAAGCCAAAGAAGCTGTCATTCAAGGAGCAGCGCGAGCTGGACGAGCTGCCGCAGCGAATCGCTGCGCTCGAGACGGAGCAGGCGGACATCTCCGCAAGGCTGGCCGACCCCGATCTGTACCGCAAGGAGCCGGGCGAGGTACACAAACTGAACCAGCGCTTCGCGGAGATCGATACCCTGCTGATGGAAGCGCTGGAGCGCTGGGAAGCCATCGAGGCGCGCACCAGCGCAAGCTAGGCGGGCGCCGGTTTCGGTCAGATCAGTTCAGCTTGCGTGTGGCAGCGCGCAACTCTGGCAAGCGCCGGCGCAGTGAATCGGCATCGGTGGCCTGTGGGCATCGATCCAGATAAGCCTCAAGATCCTGCAGTGCCGCCTGCGGGCAATCGAGGTTGGCGTAAGCCAGCCCGCGGTCGCGCCGTTCCGCGATTTCATCGGGTAGCAGCACTACCAGCCGCTGCTGTACATTCAGGAACTGCTTCCAGTGCGGATGCTCGGCGAACAGTGCCTTCAGGTTGCGCAGCATCCGGACCAGGATCGTGCGCGCCGATGCATCTTCCAGATAACTGGCCAGCGGCGGGTCGTTCGGGCGGCGGCCATTGATGAAATAGGGTTCGAGGCGTTCTTCGATGTCCTCGCGCGACAGGCTGGCGCCATTGAACGGATCGAGGATGATGTCGCCGCTGGCTACCGACAGTTTCATCAGGAAGTGGCCCGGAAACGAGATGCCTTTCACGTCCAGCCCAATCTGCTGTGCGAGCTCCATGTAGATCACTGCCAGCGAGATCGGGATGCCGCGACGCGACGCCAGCACCTTGTGCAGGTAGCTGTTGTCCGGGTTGTAGTAGTCGTTCAGGTTGCCGGCGAAGCCAAGCTCCTGATAGAAGAAGTTGTTCAGCAGCCGCAGCTTGGGTATCTGGGCGATATCGGCCGGCATGCGGCGCTTGATGCGTGCGGCGAAGCGGTCGATTTCGAGCAGGCAGTCTTCCAGATCCAGCGACGGCACGTCATCTTGCGCGATGCTCAGTGCCGCCTCGAACAGCGGAATGTGTTCGTCTTCCTGGACCAGTGATGCGAAGTAGTCGAGGGATTTGATCATCGCCTTGTTGCCGGTGGGACGGTATTAGTTGGACTCCCGTTTGAAATCCGAAAAACGGAAGCCCATTGCGAATAATGCTCCAAAGTAAGTGATGATGCACATCCCGATGACCATTGACAGGGCGCCGATGCGCAGCCAGGGTGTGGTCTGCATTGCGATCCAGTCAAAGTAAGACGCCGACCAGTGTCCCACGGCGGCCAGCAGCAGTAATGCAACGCACAGCTTCGCGAGAAAGCCGGTCCAGCCGGGCAGCGGCCGGTAGATGTCGCTCTTGCGCAGCATCAGGTACAGGAAAGCCGCGTTGGCGGTCGCGCCCAGCCCGATCGACAGTGCCAGTCCCGCATGCGCGATCCACGGTACGAACGCCAGGTTCATCAATTGCGTCGCAACCAGCACGCCGATACCGATCTTCACCGGCGTGCGTATGTCCTGCTTTGCGTAGAAGCCGGGTGCCAGAATCTTCACCAGGATCAGTCCCATCAAACCCACACCGTAGGCAACCAGCGCACGCGCCGTCATCGTGACCGAGGTCGGATCGAACTTGCCGTAGTGGAACAGCGTGGTCGTCAAGGGCTCGGACAGGATCATTAATGCGATCGCGGCCGGCATGGCCAGCAGAAAAGTCAGCCGCATTCCCCAGTCGAGCAGGGCCGAATACTCGGCCTTGTCACCGACCGCATGGGCTTTGGACAGGCTGGGCAGCAGAATAGTGCCGAGCGCAACGCCCAGCAGGCCGGTCGGCAATTCCATCAGGCGATCCGCATAGGACAGCCAGGAGACGCTGCCATCGGCGAGATGGGAGGCGATGTTCGTATTGATGATCAGGCTGATCTGCGCGGCCGACACGGCAAACGTCGCCGGCACCATCTGCTTCAGCACCCGCCTGACCCCGGGGTCGCGCAGTGCCGCCACCGGATTGATGCCGATCCGCGGCAGCATGCCGATCTTGCGCAGCGCCGGCAACTGGAGCGCGAGCTGGAGCACGCCGCCGATGATCACCGCGATCGCCAGCGCATAGACCGGTTCCGGCAGCAGGGGCGCCAGGAAGATCGCAGCGGTGATAAAGGACAGGTTGAGCAATACCGGCGTAAACGCCGGCACGCGGAATTCGCGCCAGGTGTTCAGGATGCCACCGGCGAACGCGACCAGCGACATAAACAGAATGTAGGGAAACATCACTTGCGTCATCGTCACCGACAGCGACATTGCCAGCGGATCATTGGCAAACCCGCTGGCCATCAGCAGCACGATGGACGGGGCGAACACGATGCCGGCCAGTGACGTCGCCAGCAGCGTCCAGAACATGACGGTTGCCACATGGTCGGCCAGGCGGCGGGTCGCATCGTGGCCCTGCTGATTCTTGTACTCGGCGAGGATGGGCACGAACGCCTGCGAGAACGCGCCCTCGGCAAACAGCCGGCGCAGCAGGTTGGGAATACGGAAGGCGACGAAGAAGGCATCCGTATAGACCGAGGCGCCGAAAGTGCGGGCCACGAGGAACTCGCGGATCAGGCCGGTGATGCGTGAGAGCATCGTCATGCCCGACACGGTAGCGAGCGTTCTGTGCAGATTCATGGCGAACGATTATAGCCGCAGCCCGCAAGCCGGCGGCCGGGGCTTTGCTCTTTTGGAAAGCCTTGGCCTGGCCGGCGGGCTACTTTCGGTAGGGCATCAGTGCATTTGCCGCAAGGATCAAAATACTTTATAATCGCGGTCTTTCGCATTCCGCCCGGGGCCAGGCCTCGAGCCTTACACCGTCAGGAACAACACATGGCAAATACCGCACAGGCACGCAAGCGCGCCCGTCAGGCAGTCAAGCTCAACGCCCAGAATTCCAGCCAGCGCTCGACGCTGCGTACCTCCATCAAGGCTGTCCGCAAGGCGATCGAAACCGGCGACAAGGCGGCAGCGGCTCAAGTTTTCCAAACATCGGTTTCGGTTATCGACCGTATCGCTGACAAGCAGATCATCCACAAGAACAAGGCAGCTCGCCACAAGAGCCGCCTGTCGGCAGCGATCAAGGCCCTGGCCTGACGCTCGCTGCCGGCCTGTTCCGGCAGCAGCGATCCGACGTGGCAGCACCCAGACCCGCCCGACGATAGTCCGGCGGGTTTTCTCATTGGCCGCTATTTCGGCAGTCCGGACACCACGGCACCGGGCTTGATGTTGCGCTTGCCGAACCAGCCCCGGTTCATTTCCAGTGCATAGCGTGCCGGCTGCGTTGCGCAATGCGGATCCAGCGTCTGCGGCGCCATGTCCTCGATGTTGATGATCCTGCCGTCCTCTGCAATGAACGCGACCGACAGCGGCAGCGGCGTGTTTTTCATCCACATGCAGGCCTTGCCGTTGTTCGCGAAGCGGAAAACCATCCCTTCGTTCTGGCCAAGCGTGTCGCGGTACATCAGCCCGCGAGCACGCTCTTCGTCGCTGAGCGCCAATTCTGCCCGCACCAGGTAGACGCCTATGGTCAGCGATGTGACCTGAAAGTTCTGGGCACGACTCTCAAGCGAGAACAGCAGCAATACAAGCAGCAGGCATCGTTTCATCGGGATTCCATCAATTATCGTTTGGTCTGGATTGTAAACGCTTCGTTTGCGGCGATCGTGACCGCACGGCGCCGCGCGGTCGACCAGTTCAGGTTTGCCAGTCGGCCGCATCGACTGTGCGCCACTCCCCCGGCAGCAGCGGATGCGTCGCCAGCGAGTAAGGACCGATTGCCTGCCGAACCAGGCGCAAGGTCGGCAGCCCGACGGCTGCTGTCATGCGGCGGACCTGTCGGTTCTTGCCTTCCGAGAGCGTGATCGCCAGCCAGCAGGTCGGTATCTGCTGGCGTACCCTGACCGGTGGATTGCGCGGCCAAAGCCAGCCCGGCGGCTCCATGCAACTCGCGCGGGATCCGCGGGTCGTGAAATCGCCGAGATCCAGCGGCGCGCGCAGCTGTGCCAACTGCGCCGGTGTGGCTTCACCCTCAACCTGCACCAGATAAGTCTTCAGCTTCTCGCGGTCTGGATGACTTATCTGGTGTTGCAGCTGGCCATCGTCGGTCAGCAACATCAGTCCCTCGCTGTCGGCGTCGAGCCGGCCGGCCGGATAGATATCCGGAATCGGCAGGAAGTCGGCCAGCGTAGCGCGGGAGGGGTGTGCCGAGAACTGGCTCATCACACCAAAAGGTTTGTTGAAAAGTATCAGGCTCATCCGTGGTTTCAGGCAGTCCGTTGTGGCACAAAGCAAAATTCTAGTGCATAATACGAAACATGGTCTTATGTCTTATATAAGACTAACTTAAGACTCACGACCTCGATCAAAGTCACCGGCCGCGCAGCATTCGTCGCGCTTTGATGTACACCAGCCGCCATTTACAATCGCGGCATCCGCCAATTTTCGGAGATTACGATGTTCCAACATATCAAAGTGCCCGCTGAGGGCCAGAAAATCACGGTCAACCCCGATTTTTCGCTGAACGTGCCGGACAATCCGATCATCCCGTTCATCGAGGGTGACGGCACGGGTGTGGACATCAGCCCGGTCATGATCAAGGTGATCGACGCGGCGGTCGCGAAGGCCGATGGCGGCAAGCGCAAGATCAGCTGGATGGAAATTTACGCCGGCGAGAAGTCGACCAAGGTCTACGGTCCGGATGTCTGGCTGCCGGAAGAAACATTGCAAGTTCTGAAAGACTAT
>JACCDS011502693.1_pt1 | contig 49216 bp, 45 predicted proteins | sample 7446441 | NCBI WGS metagenome assembly JACCDS01 (sample SAMN15323445, study PRJNA562643) | freshwater metagenome | isolation source: river surface water | place: USA:Blue River Watershed | collected 2017-08-17 | reverse complement strand
TTACTAGACCATGGTCTAACTTTTTTTAATATTCGCAACCAGCATGGTTTTTTGAGGACCTTAATGATTCGTACCACGTCAACAGGAGAAATAATGGTCCTTGTTGCTGTTTTTGAGAACGATTTAGAAGCATTGCATGGGTTATTGAATCACGTTAAATCCAATTTTCCGCAAATAACCGCCTTGCTGTATACCCATAATGGTAAAAAGAATGATACGCTCGAAGGGCTGGAGATAAAGGTATTTGATGGGCAACCATTTATCACCGAAAAAATGGAAGGGTTATCCTTTCGAATCAGTGCCAAGTCGTTTTATCAAACCAATTCCATACAAGCCTATGAGCTGTATAAGATAACGCGTGATTATTGTGGGTTAACTGGCACTGAAACCGTATATGATTTGTATACAGGAACAGGCACCATTGCCAATTTTGTGGCAAGGCAAGCCCGAAAGGTGATAGGGGTTGAATATGTAGAAGATGCTGTGATTGATGCCAGGCGCAATTCTGAATTGAATCAAATTGGGAATACCACCTTTTTCGCTGGCGACATGAAGGATGTTTTAAATGACGCATTTTTGCAAGAACACGGGCAGCCCGATGTGATTATAACGGACCCGCCCCGTGCCGGAATGCACGAAGACGTAGTGCGGGTAATGATGAAGGCCAATCCTGAAAAAATCGTGTATGTTAGTTGCAATCCAGCTACACAAGCCAGAGATTTGGCCCTATTGAGCGAGCAATACACCGTAGTAAAAATGCAGCCAGTTGATATGTTTCCACAAACCACGCACGTTGAGAACGTGGCACTTTTGGTAAGGAAGTAGGCTGATTTTACGTTTTTTGTAACTTTGAGCGTTATGAAGGAGACCATTCAGAATTTAACTGAAGAGATAAAAGGATTTTCGCCAACCTCTGCTGCTGAGGTAGAAGAAAAAAGAATTGCATGGTTGGGAAAAAAGGGCTTGGTGACACTGCTGTTTGAAGCATTCAGAGAAGTACCCGTTGCTGAGAAGAAAGAAGCTGGCCAACTGTTGAATGAATTGAAACAATTAGCTACGTTAACTATTAATGAGTTTAAAGCGTCCTTTTCCGCGGCGGCAGCTGATAATGCAGGCTACGATATTACCCTTCCATCCTCTCCTTTAGTCAAAAGTGGCAGTCGTCACCCTATTTCACTGGTAAGGAATCAAATCATCGGTATTTTTGGACGCCTTGGTTTTTCTGTCAGCGAAGGCAATGAAATAGAAGACGATTGGCATAATTTCACCGCCTTGAATACCCCCGAAGACCATCCTGCGCGGGACATGCAAGATACTTTTTATGTGAGCGAAGACCCTGCTATGGTGCTACGAACGCAAACATCAAGCGTTCAGGTGCATATTATGCAAAGCCAGAAGCCGCCCATTCGTACTATTTCCCCTGGACGCGTATACCGTAATGAAGCCATTAGTGCACGTGCACATTGCCAATTTCATCAAGTAGAAGGACTATATATCGATGAACACGTGTCCTTTGCCGATTTAAAACAAACCTTGCTTTATTTTGCCAAGGAAATGTTTGGGCAGGATATTAAAATTCGTTTGCGACCATCTTACTTTCCATTTACAGAGCCGAGCGCAGAAATGGATATTTCGTGCTCTATTTGCAAGGGCGCAGGCTGCAATGTATGCAAGCATACAGGTTGGGTAGAAATTTTAGGCTGTGGGATGGTAGATCCACAGGTGTTACAGAACTGTGGCATTGACCCTGTAAAGTACAAAGGGTTTGCATTTGGAATGGGCATTGAGCGCATTACCATGTTAAAATACGAAGTCAAAGATTTGCGATTGTTTTTCGAAAACGACGTTCGTTTTTTGGCGCAGTTTGAATCCGCAGGATGAGTCGCATTGACCAATTGCAGCAAATGATTCAGGAAGACCCTAACGATGTTTTTCTGCAATATGCCTTGGGATTGGAATTACTTAATACATCCGTAGAAAAGGCCCTTATTCAGTTTGAGCAAGTTATAACCTTGGATGAAACCTATGTTCCCGCCTATTATCAATTAGGTCAGGCGTTGGTTCAAAAAAACGACAAGGAGAAAGGATTGGAGTACCTCAGAAAGGGCCAGCAATTGGCTGTACAGCAAAAGAACAAGAAGGCCGCAGGAGAATTTGACGAAGTTATTTTTTTGGCGGAAGATTGATGCCAAAAATATTTAAATCGCTCCAGTTAACCCCCGATTCCGTATCTTTATAGTTAATGCGCCCACTTTTCATCATAGCGCTTTTATTCCAACTTCAACTTTTTGCGCAGCCCGCCACCCGTGATGCAGAAAGGTTGGCTATGCACTTTCTTGAACAAGGTGAATTTGAGAAGGCCAATCTGTATTTCGAAGAGGTGTATCCGCGTAATGAAGAATATTGGTACCCGCACTATCTGAAAAGTTTAATAGGTGCAAAAGAATTAGCTAAGGCCGAAAAAATCACCAAGAAACTTATTCGCCAAGTTCGTTATTCAACACCCTATTATGTTTACTTGGGTCAGATTTTTGGATTAGAAGGGGATAAGAAAAAAGAGCAAGAATGTTATGATAAAGCTATTAAGGAGGTTAGTCCCACACCCGATGGCGTTCATCAACTTGGTCAATTGTTTGTTGAATTAAAATCCTTTGACTATGCCATCAACACCTATAACAAAGGGTATAAACTAACCAATTACCCTTTTTTTTATGAAAAGGCGGAGGTATACAGGCAGAAGAACGATTTAGTGAGTATGATCAATGAGTATCTTGATGCATTGGAATACCGTGAAACGGAACTGCAGGTTGTACAAATGCAACTTCAGAATTCATTAGGATACGATGACGAAACGGGTGGAATGAAAAATCCATTGTTGCGTCAGGAATTGCAAAAACGTATTGAGAAAAGTCCTGATAAAATAGTGCTTTCTGAATTCCTCATTTTTCTTTTGATACAACAAAAAGATTTTGATGGTGCATATGTGCATTGCAGGGCATTGGATAAACGCTTGAAGGAAGATGGCCAGCGGGTATACAATTTAGGCAAGATTTGCCAATCAAACAGCCGGTGGGAGTCTGCCGCAAAGTGTTATGAGTACCTACTCACCAAGGGTCACTCGAGTGTTTATTATAATGCGGCCTTGGTCGACTTGGTGAATGTTGAATACCTGGCCATTACAGCGAAAGTAAATCCACCTGTGGCAGAATTGAAGAAAGTAGAAACGCGTCTGCAGTCAACTTGGAAACAATATGGCCATACGGAGCTTGGCTTAAATGTTGCCAAAAACCTCGCATCGTTACAAGCATTTTATTTGGGTCAACCAGATACGGCTGCTGTCATACTCAATGAAATTATAAACGATCCTGCAGTGTCCCTCAATCGGAAGGCCGAGTTCAAGCTCATGTTGGGTGATGTTTATATTCTAACAGGTACGCTATGGGATGCCTCGTTACTATATTCTCAAGTTGAAAAGGCTTTTAAATTTGAAACCATTGGGCATGAAGCGAAATTTAGAAATGCCTACATGAGTTATTATGCTGGCGAGTTTAAATGGGCCAAGACCCAAGCAGATGTATTAAAGGGATCGGTTGAAAAACTTATTGCAAACGATGCCTTGGAATTGAGTCTGATTATTTCTGACGCTATTGGTGTTGATACCAATGCGGCGCCACTAAAAATGTTTGCTGCGGCGGAATTGTTGATTAAACAAGGGCGATTTAAGGAGGCGATGGTGAAAATGGACAGCATCAATCTCGTGTTTAATAACCACACCTTGGGGGATGATATTTTTTATAAAAAGGCAGAGATATACCGTAAAACGGGTTTGTTTAGCGACGCGGAAAAAATGTATAAAAACATTCTCGAGTACTATCCAACTGGTTTGTATGGCGATAATGCACAAATGCAATTGGCGTTGTTGTATGAAAACGATTTGAAAGATGTTACCAAGGCCAGTGAAGCCTATTCGGACATGTTAACGAAGTACCCGGGCAGTGTATTTACCGTTGAGGCACGTAAACGGTATCGCTTGCTTCGCGGCGATAATATCAATTGATGGTTCAACCTCCATTTATTTCTTCTGTAACTTACAATGGATTTTCCGTTGATATATTACGACTTGATCAGGTGCACCCAGAAATTAGTGGAAATAAATGGTACAAACTGCGTTACAATCTTGAGAGGATTGTTTCACCTGAATCAACAGTGCTGCTAACCTTTGGAGGCGTGCATTCTAACCATATCGCTGCAACGGCAGTTGCAGCCAATTTACTGGGCGTGGCGAGTGCGGCAATTGTGAGGGGACAAGAAGAAGATTCGCCAACCCTTATGGCTGCTGCAAAGAACGGCATGAAAATTTTTCGTTTGTCGCGATCAGCTTACAAACAAAAAGCGATTGACGAAATACGTGTCTTATTGAAGACCACATTTGCCAACATTTTAGAAATACCAGAAGGAGGCAGCAATGGATATGGGTTGATTGGATGTACTGGGATTCCAGTGCCCTCAGGTTATGATCGTATTTGTGTTGCTTGCGGAACAGGGACGACTTTTGGTGGATTAGTAAGGCAAGGCGCCGCTAAACAGATAACAGGATTCAGTGTGTTAAAAGGCGAGAACCATTTATGGCGCGATTTGCAACCCCTCTTTTCTGAATTGGCATGGGAAATGCCCTCAGTAGGAGACACGTTGAATGATGCGTTCGCCATCGTGAATACCTACGCTGGTAAAGGCTACGCGTCTTTTGAAAAAGAGGTTGTTTCGTTTGCGAGTGATTTTCAGAAGCAGACCGCGATTGAGTTAGATGCTATCTATACGGCCAAGCTCTTCTATGGGGTGTTTGACCTGCTAAAAAAAGGTGTTTTTTCGAAGGATGAAAAAATGATCTTATTGCATACAGGTGGTTTACAAGGAAATAGTGCATTTTATCAACGCTACGCTATGCAAATGTCGCATTTACAATAGGTTGCGTGTTAAGTCCAAATGAACTAACTTTAAGGCTGATTAAAGCCTGTAAGGAGGTTGCTAGCGGTGGTTGGAATTGGAAATAGGCTTTGATATACAGATAAATAAACAGACATGGGATGTAATAGTTGTGGGACAGGGTCTAATGGTGTCCCCGCAGGTTGTAATAATAATGGTTCTTGTGGCACGGGGGGTTGTAATAAGCTAAGTGTTTTTGATTGGTTAGGAAACATGCGGCTTCCTGATGGTCAGCAACCTTTTGAAATTGTAGAAATACGGTTTAAAAATTCACGCAAGGAGTTTTTCAGGAATGTTAATACGCTTACCTTAAATGTTGGCGATGCTGTGGCTGTAGAAGCCGGCACAGGGTATGATATCGGTGTAGTGTCGTTAACGGGTGAATTGGTTAAGTTGCAGTTGAAGAAGCGCAATGTTCCGCTAGACAGTGAAGAATTCAAAAAAGTATACCGTTTAGCAAAACAAGCTGATTTAGATAAATGGAAGGAGGCGCGTGAATTGGAAGTGCCTACGATGTACAAGGCACGTACCATTGCATTGCGTCTTGGTTTGGAAATGAAACTCAGCGATGTAGAGTACCAAGGGGACAAAACGAAGGCCACTTTTTACTACACAGCCGATGCGCGCGTAGATTTCCGTGAATTGATTAAAGTATTAGCAGAAGAGTTTAGGGTGCGCGTAGAAATGCGTCAAATTGGGGCCCGCCAAGAAGCTTCTCGTTTGGGAGGTATTGGGTCGTGTGGACGGGAATTGTGTTGCAGTACCTGGTTAACTGATTTTAGAACGGTAAATACCAACGCGGCGCGTTACCAGCAGTTATCGCTCAATGCCTTGAAATTAGCCGGCCAATGTGGCAAACTTAAATGCTGTTTGAATTACGAATTGGACAGTTATGTAGACGCTTTAAAGGAATTTCCTGACATGGAAGGCAAAAAATTGCAAACCAAGAAGGGCGATGCTTTTTTGCAGAAGACCGATATTTTTAGAAGGATGATGTGGTTCTCTTACAGAGGAGAACCGGGCGTGTTTGTGCCTATGCGTGTTGAAGATGTGCATGAAGTTATTGCAGCCAATGCCAAGGGTGAACTACCAGAAGCACTGAAAGCAACCGTTCGTGTTGCACCAAGTGTGGTGGAAGTAGAGCCAGAACCAGTTTTTGAAAATGTGGTTGGTCAAGATAGTTTAACACGTTTCGATCAAAAGAAATCACAACGATTTAAACATAAACAAGGGAAGGGTAAACCTTCAGGTGATCAACAAAAACAAAACAAACCACAACAAAAACAAGGACCAAAACCGGCGGATCAGCCTAAGCTGGGACAACAAGAGGCTCGCACGCCACGTCCACAACAAAACCAAGGCAGGTCGCAATCTGCCAATTCGGGACAAAAACGCAACGACTCCAATCAGCGGCAACAACGCCCTCCGGCTAATCCACCCGCTAATCCGGGACAATCAGCAAATCAAGGGCAACAACAAAAACCGCGTCCACAGAATAATGCACCCCGAGAAAAAAAGGACCAACCCCGTCCCCAAAACAGACCCCCTCGTCAACAGGGTAATGGTGGACCAAACACTAAAGGCACGAGCAATGAAGGCAATGCATAAACTTATTTCTGCTAGTTTGTTATTTCTGCTACTAACGGCTTGTAATAGTCGTGTGGTTTATAGCGAATACAAGAATTTCCCAGAGAACGAATGGAAACTCGCTGATAAGGCTGTTTTTGAAATGGAATTGACTGATAATGTTTCGTTTCATGACATCAATTTGTTGGTGCGGCATGCCGATAGTTATCCGTTTAGAAATTTAATCGTGTTTGTAACCGTTAATTATCCCGATGGCGCATCAAGAACAGATACAATGGATGTGCTTTTGGCTAATGACAAGGGCGAATGGTTGGGAGCCGGAGCAGGTGATATATACGATTTAACCGTTCCGGTTAAAAAGAATTTGAAATTGCCGTTGAAAGGAAAATACAAATTTGAGTTTGTGCACGGTATGCGGCCAGATCCTCTGCCGTTGATTATGGATTTTGGATTAAGCATTGAGAAAAGCAAACAATAAAGTAAAGCCACTGAAAAGTGGCTTTTTTTTTAATGAAATTATTTGTATATTTAATACTATGAGTCAACAGGGCCTAGAAGGCATTATTAAGCAATTTCAGTATTACAAATCACTAGGCGATAAAACAATTGTACAATTAGAGGAAGCAGCTCTTTTTTATCAATTCAATGAGGATAGTAATTCTATAGCCATAATCATTAAACACCTTCATGGCAACATGGTGTCGCGTTGGACAGAGTTTTTGACATCGGATGGCGAGAAAGAATGGCGCAACAGGGATGGAGAATTTGAAATTGGTGTTGACACGCGTGATGAATTAATGGCCATGTGGGAATCGGGTTGGCAATGTTTATTCAAAGCCTTGAATGGCTTAACAGAAGCGGATCTTCAGAAAATAGTTTACATACGTAATCAAGGCCATACGGTTGAGGAAGCCATTCACCGTCAACTCGCTCATTATCCTTACCATGTAGGGCAGCTTGTTTATATTGGTAAAATGCTTTGTCGTAAGGAGTGGCAATCACTTTCCATTCCCAAAAACAAGAGCAAGGGATTCAATGCGCAAATGTTTTCAGAAGAAAAAAAGCGAGGCCATTTTACAGACAATTTTTTACAGAAACCTGATGAGGAATAATGGATTGGCACTTTTTCGGATGAAGGTGGTACCGGCAGTTGTCATGCTGCTTTTTTTGATGACCAGTTGTGATGATTTCTCAGCCCCACCACCAAACGATGTTATAATTTACACGGATATCAAGGATACCCTGGTGCAATCGGTAAGGTACTACTACGAGGACTTCGTTAATTTTCCATGTGATAGTGGTACAATGCCTCGTGATTCAAGCTGCTTTATCAATTTGGATTTAGATAATGATGGACAGGATGATTTTGCATTTATATCCACACACAAACATATTGATTGCGCCCAATGCCCTAATATCAGATCCAGTGAGAATTCTTTGAATGCCCTCCACAACAAAGCATCATTGGCTCTAAAAAGCTCTAATCGCATATTTGTCAAAGAATTTGCCCCGGGTGATTCTATCGATTACTATGAATTTTGGTCAGGATCACGGATAGTACTGAGCGCCACTGGTCTATGCAACTCTAATGATTTTACTTTCAACGATAAATTGTTCGGTGTAAAACTCAATGGCAAAGTGGGTTGGCTACACATGGCTAGAAATAGCCGCAACGGCTTAATTGTTTCGGAATGGGCCTTTAATCGAGATGAATTCAAAGGCATTGTGGCGTCGATGCGCGAGTAAATTCACTAGCCTCCTTGTAAAGCTGACCCTTTTTTTAGAAGTTGCCTGTCTTGTAACCAGATTAGACGTTGGATTTCGGGATACGTTGACGGAGAACGCGATAGGTCTCTACTGCACCTTATATTTTCATGGGTTTTTTTCTTGCAAGTAGAAACCGCTAAGTGAAGTATGGGACGTTTTTTTTAATAAAATCATGAATTTTTTTTGCGCAACCGATTGGTTTCGTATATTTGCAACCAAATGGTTGCGTATTGTGCGAAAAATTAAAGTACAGGTGCAGATGACAATGAATGGAATGATGCATGCCAAGGATGGTGCTATGGATTGGATGAAACTACCTTGGTCAGCGGACCTAGAGTCTTACGTGCAAGAAATCACCGATTCGGCGGATACATTGTTGCTAGGTCGGAAATTAGCCGAAGGGTTTATTCCTTATTGGCAATCTGTTGCCGACGATTCGAGTCATCCTGAGCAAGCTGCGGGTAAAAAATTCTCTACCATGCGTCGAATTGTTTTTTCAAAGTCGCAAACCGAATTACCTTTTACTGGTGTTGAGGTGGCGCAGGACTTGGCAACAACTGTTCAGCAGTTGAGGTCCGAACCAGGAGGCGACATAATGGTCTACGGTGGCACTGATTTAGTTAATGCTGTTGTAGCGCAATCGTTAGCCGATGAAATTCATTTATTCATTAATCCTACTGTAATAGCCAATGGAAGTGGTGTATTTGATCAGGTTCGAAGTATGCAACATTATGGGTTGTTAAATGTTTTTGTAGCAGCATGTGGTATTGTTGTTTTAGTCTACAAACCGTTGAGTTATGCGTAGAGATGTTTTTCAAGCCTTAGCAGACCCTACACGCCGAGCTATTATATTGTTATTAGCCACACAAAGCATGACCCCGAATGCCTTGGCAGAACATTTCCAAGTCAGTAGACAGGCCGTATCAAAACATTTGCGGGTGATGCACGAATGTGAATTATTAAAAGCGCATCAAGACGGAAGAGAAATTCATTACGAGTTAAAAGCGCATAAAATGAAGGAAGTAGAGAAGTGGTTGGAGCAATTCAAATTATTGATGGCAACCCGATTTGGGCAATTGGATGATTTATTAATCAAACTTAAAAAGCATAAAAGATGAAAAAGGCCGTATTATTCGACTTTATAGTTGACAAAGACAAACAACAAATTCATGTAACGCGTGCGTTCAATGGCGAACTAGCGTTGGTGTGGCGGGCATGGACAGAGCCTGAATTGCTTGATCAATGGTGGGCTCCACGTCCCTATACCAACCATACAAAGCAACTCGACTTAATCCCGGGTGGGCTTTGGCATTATTACATGAAGAGTCCCGCTGGTGAAGTTCATTGGTGTTTATTCGCCTATGAAGCGATTCATGCTCAGCAACAGTATTCGGGCAGGGATTCGTTTTGTGACGAACAAGCCCAACCAAGCAATGCGTTGCCGGGTACACATTGGACCAATACATTTATTGACAACCAAGATGGAACAACCACGGTAAAGGTAGTGTTGCAATACGATAGTATTGAAGCATTGGAGACCATTGTAAGTATGGGATTTAAAGAAGGGTTTACAATGGGGTTGAATCAGTTGGATGAATTACTTGTGACATTAAAATAATTCTTACCTTGTAATTAACCTGTTAGCATGAAAAATATAAAAATTTATTATTGGATCAGCACTATTGTATTTGCTGGATTCATGGCCTTTACGGCCGTACCGGATATTCTTAAATCGGAAGAAGCCGTGAAGTTTATTATGGCCTTGGGTTACCCAGATTATTTTGTGCCCTTCATTGGTTTTGCGAAGATTTTGGGAAGTGTGGCCATTTGCTTACCCTTTCTAAAAAAGATAAAGGAATGGGCTTATGCCGGATTGTTTTTTGATTTGATGGCTGCTGGTTATTCTATTTGGATGTTTAGCGGATTCAATGCTGGCATTTTCTTTATATCCGCCGTTATACTTGTTGGCGCCTGCTCCTACCATTTCAACACAAAAGTAAATTCTTAATAGAAGTGGTGGCCGAGGTCATTACGACCAATTAGTCAGTACGTTAAGCGTTAACGTACCCGTCAGCCATTGGGTTTTTTTAAGCTAGCCATTCATGTATACGTGCGCCCCCGACTGTAGCGGCAGCCCAACGCGCACGGGGGCTAGCAGGCGATGAGCGGCGCAGGCCCGCGCCAGTATAAGCGGGACCGCGCACGCCATCAGCCTGCTTGCCCCGGGGTGCGTTGGCTACAGCGAAAGGCGGGTTAAGGCGCCCCAAAAAATGCGCACCTGTTCTCAATTGAATAACATCTCGATTGACGGCAATTGTTAATTATTTGATTAATTTGGCGGCAATGAATGCAATTGTTTACCGCTTAGCAGATGTAAGTGACCTCGACCTACTTGTTCGTTCAAGAGTTGAGTTTATGAATTCATTTTGGGGAAATGCCTATGTTGAGAAAGAGGCCGAATTGTCGGCACATTTAGCAGCGTATTTCATCAAACATATTCCTATTGGCGACTACATTTCTGTATTAGCATTTGCTGGCGACGAATTCGTGGGCGTTGGTGCTATGCATATTCGAGAAATGCCAGGCGGGTATCGCAACATGACTGGAAGAGTAGGGTACATAATGAACATGTACACCGTGCCAATTTATCGCCGCAGAGGTATTTGCAGATCTATATTGGATCAACTCGTAGAACATGGTAAGCAGGCGGGACTGCACTTATTTGAATTACATGCAACAACGGATGGGCAAAAAGTGTATCCACAAGCTGGATTTCAACTACATTCTGAACCAACGTATCGTTTATTTATAGAAAAGGGAAAGTAAAATACCTTATGATTGAAATTAAATCCACCAGGGATGCTTCCATGCTGGCCTGTTTGAATGAAACAGCACAAAATTTACACGCGCAACTACATCCAGCGATTTTTAAAAAATTTGATCGCAATGCCATAACCCAGGCAATTGCAGAAATGTTGTCGTCAAACGAATACGAAGCTTTTGTAGCTAAAATGGGTGGAATAGCAGCTGGATATATGCTAATTCGTTGGCATAAGATTGAGGAGAATGCTTTTCATTATGCTTATTCAACGCTTTACATCGATCAGATTGCGGTTTTGGAAGAATTTCAGACGAAAGGTATTGGCGCTGCCCTTATGCACCATGCGGAAAATTACGCTAAGTCGAAACAGGTTTTCAAGGTGGAACTTGAACATTGGAGCAATAATGAAAGAGCCGCATTTTTCTTCAAAAAGAATGGCTACGATTTAGTTAAAGAACGTCGTGCTAAAACAATGGATTAAGGCAATAAAAAGAAGAAGCCAATTTGTGTATACCGAAGTTTGTAGTTGGATTGTTTTTTCACTGAAATAGTAGCTCCATTGGCTCTGAGAGAAATTTCCTCTTCATCATAAATCCCTTCCATACAAGGTACGATAAACACTCCCAGGTTTTCTAAAACACGGTAGTTGAAGTTCGATCGCAATTCAATTCGTTGAGTTGATTTCGGACCAACAGTAAGTTCCAACACATTTTGTATGTTGAGTTTTTTACCAAGTTGAATATTTAGTCCGAACGTGGGGCCAATATAAGCCGTGTTTTTCCGGATTTTGGGCGAGTTTTGGTCGCCAATACTTCTGATGAAGTGACCGCCCATGTTAAAGCCTAGGCCGAATTGTGCATTGCAATTGGACCACAATTTGATGGGGTTTTTGCGATTAAATTGCCATCCCCAACCAAATTCTATACCATTACCAAAGAAACTTGGACTGTTTAAAAGGGCTGGTAAAAAAACGCCATAAGCAGAGGCATTAACGTAGAAGAGATCATTTGTAAGATACATTTCAATGAGAGGTGAACGCATTTTTTTATATCCAGCATATGATGTTACGCCTGTATCATTTATTTCTACGCTGTATTCTTTTATTTTCCCGAATTGAAAGAGGGATAAATTAAAGTTATCTGTTCGTTCTTGAGCGCCACCATACAGGTAGAGTGTGCACAATACTGTGGTTATAATGTTTTTCATAGGTTTTTTTGAGGAGGACAGTTTGTATAGATAAGGGAGTTGGAATCTTGGTGTATTTTTATTTTGTCGCTTTTGAATTTTGTTACGAAGCGGTTGTACCATCTAATAAATAATGGTAGTTGCGCAGTAATTAATTTATGCTGGGCGACATTCATGTAAGCATTCACCCTGTAAAGTGTTTGATGGAAATTGAAAAGTTTAATGGAAAGCAATTCAACACCAGATAAATTACTGATGGCCTCGTATCCGAGAGTAGAACAAGCCCACCAAACGTAAGAACAGGGATGAAAGCAAGTACCCGACAGTGGGTATTTTCTATAAATGGGACTAATTAGAGCTCGATTTTTGGAAGCCAATTTGTGCATAGAGGCATTGATAATACTGGCGAACAAAATTCTTAAAGCGACACAATTAACTCAATAGTACAGATGTACTAGTCACCTGCTGTTTTCATTATTGGTTTTGAATCATAAATTTGTGTGATGCACCCTAGAATTATCTGCCTACTCATAGGAGTAAGTGTTTTTCAATTGAGTCGAGCGCAAGTTCAACAAAACGATTCGTCGATCTATTATTTGGGAAAAGCCGATTCTTTAAACTGGTACGGAAAGTATGTTGAAATGACGGATTATGCCTACAAGGCCTTGTCCTGGTCAGAGCGGCATAAACAGTGTTGCGGCGTGATACGGTCACTGTCACTTTTAGGGAGAATTGACTATGGCATGCGCAATGTAACTGGCGCTGTAAAAAATTTCAGGCGGGCTTACGCTATGTCCGATTCATGTAACTGCACAGAGTTTAAACGAAAGATAACAAGCAATTTGGGCGCTGTAATGTTTGAGTATTACGATAAAAAGAGTCCCCATCAAGACACGGCAGTTGAATTATTAAAGGAGGCGCTTAGATTAACCGAGGAGGCTGGAACGAAGAATGAACTATCCAAAATACATTCTTTGTTAGCGGAGGTTTATATGGTATTGAACCGTCATCAAGCGGCTATTTTGAATCACATTCAATCAGCTATTAAGTATGCTGAAATGGTGAATGACACGGGGTATGTGGCTTTTGCTGAAATAAAATTGGGCAAGTATTATAAGGATTTAAAACAGTACGAGCAGGCAGAGAAGCATTTTAGGCGGGCGCTTGAATTGCACCGAATGACACAGAATCCTGAGAGTATAGCCATGTCATTAGTTAATGTGGCATCTATATTAAATGATCAAAAAAAACAAGGTGTGTATGAGTTGATGTATGAACGAAGTGTTATAAAAGATTCATTATTCAACCAAAGTGTACGGTCTCAGATTGCTGATTTATCGGTTCAATACCAATTGGAGAAAAAAGAGAGAGAGCGTTTAATCGCACTTAAGGAGGGAGAAATACAAGAGGAACGTTTAAAGAGTAACACGCGTACTATTGCAGCATTAATTGCGACCTTGGTTTTAGTCCTGGTACTGGTTATATGGCGAATAAACGCGATGAATATAAGAAGGAAACAATTGGAGTTAGAAAACAGAACCAAACTACAGGCAGAGAAGGAACGAATAGCAAGGGATTTACATGATAATGTGGGCGGACAACTTTCGTTTGTTTTGTATGCACTAGAAGATTTCAGTGAAGAGCAAGCTGGCGAAAAACATGCTGTGGTTGAAGGCGTTAACCAAGCCGTAAGGGGCGTGATTGGCAATTTGCGTGAGACGATTTGGGCAATGAATGATGACGAGATGAAGTGCAGCGACTTTGCCGACAAATTAAAACTTTATACAAAGAATATGTTTAAGTACACCACGGTTAAAGTGAGTTTCCATGAGGTAATTGAACACGATAATACCCTTAATGCACTTGTTGGCTTGAACATGTACCGTATTTGTCAGGAAGCGATTAATAACGCATTTAAGCATGCTAAGGCAACTGAACTGCACCTTCACATGAAGGCAGGTTTGCGGTGGGAGGTGAAAATCACTGACAACGGACAAGGTTTTGATGCGCAACAAGGATTTGATAGTTATGGATTGGAGAATATGAAGCGAAGAGCAAAGGAAGCGCACTTGAATTTAGAAATAGATAGTTCGGTTGGTATTGGAACAGCGATAACCGTGATAGGATAAATGCACTATAGGTATAATTAAGGGATTAAGAGAGTTTTGTATGAAAAGAAAGAACGTGACGTATATTGCAATTGTAGATGACAAGAAGGTGCTTCGTAATGCTTTAGCTGAAAAATTGCAAAATCATTCTGATTTAAAAGTGTTGTTTACTGCTGAAAATGGCAAGGATTTTTTAGAGCAAATGATGCAGGCGCACCGCTCTGTGAGTCCGGATTTGGTGCTAATGGATATTGATATGCCTGTAATGAATGGCATTGACGCTGTTAGAGAGGGTAAAATTCGGTATCCAGATTCGAAATACATGATGTTGACGGTGTTTGATGAAGACGATAAGATATTCAATGCTATAAGAGCTGGTGCCAATGGGTATCTTTTAAAGGATGAACCGATAGATAAAATCAGAGAGGCTATTTTTTCATTGCTTACAGAAAATGATGCACCAATGAGTCCAAGTATCGCCAGGCGCACCTTGCAATTGTTATCCAATTTGCAATTGGAAGTAATTCAACAAGCAGGACAAGCGGTGGATTATAATTTGTCAGACAGGGAAAAGGACGTTTTACAGGGACTTATTGATGGTCATGAATACAAGGAGATTGCCTTGAAATTGGAGGTGAGTCCGAATACAGTGCGTAATCACATCACGAATATCTACAAAAAACTACATGTTACGTCTAAGGCACAAGCGATTCGTTTGTTCTTGGGCCGATAGGAGGGATTGAGTTGTTATTCATTTGAATTGTATATTTGATGTATAGAAATTTAAATGGCGCAACCTATTTTTCCATGTCTCTGGTTTGAAAACCAAGCTGATGAAGCAGCTAAATTTTATCTATCAATTTTTAAGAATAGTCGGTTACTCGCTTCATCGCCTGTATCGGTGAATATTGAATTAAACGGGACAAGTTTTCTTCTTTTGAATGGTAAGTACCCTGCAACCGTTTTCAACGAATCTTCTTCATATGTTATTACGTGTGATACACAGGAAGAGATAGATCACTATTGGCTTAATCTTACTAAGGATGGCAAGGAAAAGATGTGCGGTTGGTGTGAAGACCGCTATGGGGTGTCATGGCAAGTGGTTCCGTCGATTTTAGGCAAACTAATGTCTGACCCTGAACGGGCTCCGAGAGTAATTGATGCTTTTCTTAAAATGAAAAAATTCAACATTGAACGGTTGTTGAATGCTTAATGAGTTAATTTGTTAAGCTATTCGTATACCAATAACCGTTATGTCGTCTACTTGTTCCAAATCGCCCATCCACTCTACTAATTGCGATTTTAGCACTTTCAGTTGATCGTCTGTACTTAAAGCGGCATTAGCTAGGAGTAATTTTTTAAATTGGCTGTACATGAATTTTTTACCTCTTGGTCCACCAAATTGATCTGGTAACCCATCGGTGAAAGTGTAGATCATGTCATTACTCAATAGATCAAATTCTTGCTGCGAGAAGGGAAGATGATCTTTATCGTGTTTACCCACTGGCATTTTATCTGGATGTAGTTCAATGAGCTCATTGTTGCGTACAATCCATATCGAATTATTAGCGCCTGCAAAAGTCAATTTTCTTTGTGTAGGTTGAAGTTTGATGAGGGTCACATCCATCCCGTCTTTACCACCAGCTTCTGAGCCATCGTTTTTCAACCGCTCAATAATTCCTTTTCTCGTATAATCAAGAATGCTGCCGGGCTCTGTAAGTCCTGATTTTACCGCATTCTCTAACGATGAAATATTGAGAATGCTCATGATAGCACCTGGCACACCGTGACCAGTGCTATCAGCAGTGGCAAGTAAGAATGCGCCATTAATGGCAGTGCCCCAATAAAAATCGCCACTCACAGCTTCCTTTGGTTGAAATAAAATAAAGTAATCCTTCAACTCACTATCTAATAAGTGTTTGGTGGCGAGAAAACTTCTTTGAATTCGTTCAGCATAAACTATACTGTCGGTAATTTCTTTGTGTTTGTGCTCTAGTAATTGTTTCTGCTCTACAATCTCATTGGTTCTTTCTTTTACAATGGTTTCGAGGATGGCTTTTTCCTTTACTAGTTTGCGTTCTCTGAATACGATGAAGAAATAGGTGCCTGCAATGAGTGCGAGAATGAGCAGAATCCGAAATAACCAAGTTTTGTACCAAGGAGGTATAATGGTAAATGTGTATTGAATGGGTTCGCTCCACAGCCCATCGTTATTCATCGCTTTTACATAAAAAGTATAGGTGCCAGGTGGTATCGACGGATACACGGCTTCGTTAATGGTGACGGGGGGAGTCCACTCTTGATCCAAGCCTTCCAATTTCCAAGAATAATTCACCTTCTCTGGTGACATCATACAGATACCTGTAAATTCGAATGTCAAATTATCTTTGTCGTTCGGCAATCTCAAATTGATGGGCAAACCGGTTAAGCTGTCGACCCCTTCTCCAAAAGCGGTTACATCTTCAAGACCAAAGAAAAGTTTTATGCCTCTTAAACTAATTTGAGCCGGCTGTGTATTGTGAGCATCTATTTTGGGGTCGTATATTTCAATACCTGAGGCAGTGCCAACCATTAGGAAATTAGCAGGAGTTAAGGCAGCCACATTAAAGTTAGATTCTCGACTTAGCAGGCCTTCTTCCCTTGTTAGAATTTTAAAATTTCGTTTCCCAGCATAAAAGTCAGTAAGATTTAAGATGGTAATTTCTTGGTTGGTGCCGATGTATAAATTATTGTCGTTGCTGGCTACCAAGAAGGTTATAAATCCAAAAGGCGTATTGGTTGCGTTAAGAATTTTTTGAAAGTGCTTTCCATCAAACTGGAACAATCCTTCAGAAGTGCCTAACCACATATTGCCTCGGGCATCGCGTGTAGCGTTACATGCGCGTGTAGTGACAAATCCTGCTGAAGCTTGGTAATTGGTAGTCTTATGTTCTTTTAGGCCAATCATGCCATACTCCGTGCCGAAAAGGAGTTCACCATCCTGGGTTTCATGGATGAATAGAATTAAGAATTGGCTGTCTTTTTTGTATTTATCCAATTCACTTACATAATGCAGCGAATCACCACTATAAAGCCAAACGCCTTCATTTGTGCCTATCCATAGCTGGTGGTGATGGTCTTCGAATAAGGACTGAATGTATTTTGAATTGAAGTTGGAGTTGTCAATGATTTTGAATTGGTCGTTTTTAAAAACAGCTAAACCAGTTTCGGTTCCAAAGTAGATGCTTCCGTTTGCACCATTTTGAATGGCATTAATGTTGTTATCGGGTAGAGCCTGTTTATTGTTGTATTCTGCTTTGTAGAGTTTTAGTCCGCGTGCATCGATTCGCACCAGGCCGTGGCCATAAATGGAAGCCCAAATAGTTCCGCTAGTGTCAGTATTAATGGCATTGATGTAATCGTCGGGTAGGCCATTTTGCTTGGTATAATAAGTGAACTTTTTACCTTGAAATTTGTAAAACCCTTTTCCACTTGTGCCAATCCAGTCAATCCCTTCTCTGTCGGTAAATACGGCGTAGATGGAATTATTGGTTAATCCGTTCTTGGAATCAAAAACTTCTGTTTTACCAGTGGTAAAGTTATACTTGATCAAGCCTTCATTGAAGGTGCCAAATAAAAACTCATCGTTGCTTTTTTTCTGAACGGTACTGAATGAAATGTTGTTGCTGTTTTTAATTGTACTATCAACCTGTATTTTTAATGAACGGGTGATTTTGCAAAGTCCTTGTTGTGTGCCAACTAAAATTACGCCATTTTGTGTTTGGCTTATACAGAAAATCATGTTACTGGATAAGCCCTTGGTTATGTCAAATTTGTTGAGGGTTTTACCTACAGGGTCGTATTTATAGAGACCGTTTTGTAAGGTGCCAAACCAAACATTTTTGTCAGAGTCTTTGTAAATGCAATAAAAGGAGCTGTTTCTGAAGGTGCTGTCGCCAAGTTCGAAGGGTTTTATTTTTCCATCTTGATAAACGAAGATGCCTTTTTCTGTGCACAACCATACCTTGTTTTCATCGGTGAGCAATCGGTAAATGGTTGCACTGGGTAATCCTTCTTTTGCGCCATAGGTCTTAAACCTATTGTGATCGTGAACGGTGAGTCCGTTGATGGTTGCAAATAAGAGTTTACCAGTGTAGTCTTCAGTGATGGAGAAAATAACGTCATCCGACAGGCCTTGTTGTTTAGTAAAATTTCTGAACTTGATGCCATCAAATCGGCTGATACCGCCGCTGTTGGTGCCAAACCAGATGTACCCTAAACGATCTTGGTAAATGCTTAATACTTGTGATTGCGCTAAGCCTTGATCAGTTGAGTAGTTGCGGAAATTGAAAGATTGTGCTTGAAGCGAAACACTGACGAAAGCAAGAACAAAAACGAGACAACTAATTAGTGCTCGATGAAGTAAGGGAGAAAGTTCATGCTTGCTTTTGGGCATACTCAATCCGCAACAATAATTTTCTGTGTGACTTCCTCGCCATTTATATTCAACCTTATCAAGTAAACGCCTGTAGCAACATCATTAATGCCGGCTATTAGGGTAAGTTCGCCTTTATCACAAGCGGTAGGTTGTAGCAGCTTTTTTACCAATTGGCCATTAATGTTAAGTAAATCAATGGCAACGGTGGCATCTTGATCTAAATGAAGCAAGAAATTGATTTTGTCATTAGCGGGATTGGGATAAAAACGAATGCTTGATTTTTGCAGATTTATTTTTTCAATGCCGACGTTTGATTTAGGGCCAAGTGGGGTGGACTTCACACTGTCGACTTCAAAGTCCAGGTCGGTAAATGTTTCAACACCTGTAATCAACACGCGGTGGTAGGTGCCATTGGTGTCAATACCGGGAATATCGACAAAAATGAAATAGCTTTCACCGGGAGCATTGGCAGGTAATCCAGATAAGGTATACTCTCCACTCGCATTGGTAACAGTGCGCCCTACAGTAGTACCTCCTGGATTCTTGCCACCCTTAACCGTAGTGCCTTTGACTGGGTTACCTGCTGAGCTAGTCCCTTTGAGTCCGTAACCTGGTCCTTTGAACACGTGCCCGCATAACACTCCTGTGCCAGTTGTAAATGTAGTGGCCGTTGGAATGGCAATAACAGCAATGTTTTGGTTGGCATTGGCAAAACAATAATGCGAGATGGTTGATGAATGTTTGAAGCCTGTTGAAGAAGGACCATACGTTTCAACTAAATTGGTTTGGGTTGGTAAGGCCCGCACAACATAAGCTCCGGGAGGCATGTTGGTAAACGTGTAGGCATTGCCTACGATAGTGGTGGTTGAAACTGAGTCCCACTTAATTTGTCCAGCATATTTCTGATATAGCTGTACCGTACCGCTCACTGTATTGGTGCCACTGGTAACAGTGCCACTGATGTTTTTGTAATTACCGATTCCAAGTGTCGCTGTTTTAGAAGTAGAACATCCAGCGGTAGTTCCCGTAACGGTATAAACGGTGGTGATGGTTGGCGAGACACTTATTTGTGAGGTCGTGGAGCCGTTATTCCAAACATAATTTGACGCACCGCTGACTTGTAATTGCACGGTGTTGCCAATGCAGACAAATGTTTGCGACTGACTCACTGCTAACGTAGGCACTGGAATTACGCCGACGGTAGCGGCGATAGCTGTTGCAAAACACCCATTGGTAGATCCAGTTAAGGTGTACACGCTAGTAGCAGTTGGCGTAACTACGTAATTGTTGCCGGTAATAGCCATGGTGGCAGCTCCTGAAGGTTGGAGGGTGAAGGTTTGTCCCTTACACACAGTGCCCGATGCCAGGCTCAGAATTGGCTTAGGTTTGACGATGAGGCTGTAGGTGAGACTGTTTGTGCAGCTTAAACTATTGGTAGTTGTTAACGTGTAGAGCGTCGAAACTGTTGGAGAAACAGTGATGGACGTGGACGTACTACCATTACTCCATGCATACGCCGTGGCGCCTGTTGCCGAGAGGGTGGCACTGTTTCCTTCGCAAATTGCCGTGTTGTTGTGGGTTAAATTCGAATAATTATTTAGACGGGCTATTACGTAATTATCAGCAACGCCAAAAAAATCAGATTTACCATCATTGTTTAAATCACTAAAGTAGTAGGCGTGTTCGCTGCCTAACGTTGAGGCAGTGTAGGTAAGCACGAAGGTGTTGGTTGGTGTTCCTAGATAAACGCCTATTCCTCCGAAATTGTAATCTACCACAAATAAGTCCTTGTAATAATCACCATTAAAGTCAATGCAATAGATGTTACTCGCTACTGGCAAGTTAAGATTGAAGGAGTTATCGGCGCTAAATCCGTTAACGCCATTGCCATAAATAACAAATAAATTATTGTTAGATGGGTTGCGCCAGCCGATGTCTTTTTTACCATCGCTATTGTAATCGCCAATTCTGGCAGATACATTATTGTTGCCAATGTTGTTTACGATAGGAATAGTGTAAGTACTTGCAAAGGAATAAGTCGTAGTGCCATTTCCTAGGTACGTGTCGAATTCAGTGGTGCTGCTGAGTTCACGCATGATAATAAAATCTTGTTTATTATCGCCATTCATATCATCATAAAAAACACCAGAAATAGTCGTTGAGGCAGCAATCAGCGAAACGGATGAAAAACCAGCGGCTCCATCACAAGTGTAACCAGTTACAGCATTTCCACTTTTTATGTAAAAATCAGTTACACCATCTGAATTAAAATCGGTTACGCCATTTTTACCATAGATGGGTATGGCTATTCCTAATGTATATCCTATTGGAGCAGCGAGGGTGCCCGAGGAACTGCCTATAAATAATTGTTGGCTGGGATTAAATCCATTAATGACCAACACGTCTTTATTTCCATCACTGTTAAAATCGGCCACAACAGCGCTAGTTGAATTAAATCCATTGGTGCAAGGGTAAATGACATCAGGAGCAAATGATCCATTCCCGACAGCCATGGCAATTGACACTTGTCCAGCATAGGCAAAATATAAGAGATCCTTCATGCCATCATTATTCATGTCTTCAAATGCAGTGCCTGAGAAATTGCAACAATTGGCACCATTCATGAGTGAAACCGTGTTGGTGGTGCAAAATTGAGCGCGAGATATAACCTGTGTCAGGATGAATAGTGACAGAAGAAAAAGTCGTTTCATTTCAGGAGAATTTGTTTAAAGTTAGAAATAATTTTCGGCTAATAAGCAAAAGCTTAAAAACCTAGAAATGCTGATAATCAGTAATTTGGAATGGCTAAACTTTTAGAAAATCGTTGCCCAATTGATTTTTTCAGCCTACCTTAAACCTTTTAAATCATGATCAAATTCCGTCCCTTTCTGGTTGCCTTAGCAGTGGTGCTTTCTCAATCAGCCTTCGCTCAAAACAGTATCAATTTTGAAACAAGTTTTTTGCCTGAATCCAATTACCGCCAATCAACTAAGACCATCAACACACAAGTGATGACCTACAAAGGGTCGAAGGATGTTATGCGTGCTTTAGAGGCAAAGGGTATTGAAAATCCTACGCGAAACGTTACAACCTCGGATATAGATGTTACTATTAAAACAGGTAAAATGACTTCCGATGGAAAGTTCCAAATGGTGTTTGAATACCTGCGTTATTTAAAGGGTGATAAATCACCGCTTCCGCCGGGGACAAAACTTTATGGCACAACGGGACTTAACAAAGTGCCCCAAATTGATTCGGTGAGTGGCGATTTATCGGCAGAGTTTAAAGAATCGCTTATCAAAGGGGTTGAATCGATTTTCGAAAACTACAAAATGCCTGCTCGCCAAATGAAGGTGGGGGATAGCTTTGAACAAATCACGCCTGTTAACATGCCAATTTCGGGGATGACTATTACGATGGAAATTAAAACGATTTACAAACTTACCAAGGTGGTAGATAATAAAGCGTTTTTCAAAGTGAAACAAACGTATACATTTCGCTCTGATAACATGAAGTTCCAACTTACTGGTGGCGGTAAGGGAAAGGGACAGTTGGAATACGATGTAGATAAAAAATACATTGCCTTCTATCAAACACAACTGAAAATGGACATGAAAATGAACATTGAACAAATTACGATTGTACTAAATCAAGTCACTGAAATGACCCAAGTGACTTCCAAGGTAAATTAAACCAATCACACGAATTATCAACCATTGATGTAGTTCTGCATCAATGGTTTTTTTATGCACGTAATTTTATCTCCATGCTACGAAACTGGAAATTTTGGCTACTCGCGCTTTGGGCAATTGCATCACGTTTGTATGATATTCTGTGTACCTACGAATTCACGCCTGATCTAACGAAGGAGGTGAATCCGTTAGCGAGTGTTTTAGGGCTATCCTGGTTGCCTATATTGCTAGTGATTGGTAGCCTATTATTTTACTCCATCTATGCTGCGTGGGATTACCGTCGCCAACCAACCATGCTTTATCCCACATCACCGGGATTTTCATTTATCGAATTTATGACCTTTGTGTACCTCGGTAAGAAGGATCATTGGTGGGCGCTCTTTATTAAGTTTCCAACCAACTTAAAGCGCTTACACGTTTTCATTGGATCACAATTTCTAGAATATATTTCTTGGGCAGGCGTTATTTCTACAGCCATGTGGATTGGTTTGAAATACATCCCTGCTTATAGACCGTTACACAACGTGATTGCGATTTATTCAATTATCATTGCCGGTTGCGCTGCCTGGTATATTTATTGGTTTAGGCAACACTACTTGCATTACAAAGCAAGCCAACAAAATCCTTGAATACCTTATTTAAGAGGATTCCAGCCTTGCGCCACCAATTCGTGTACGCTACCACTTTTCGCTACCAATAACCTTCCTTTTTCAGGAGCAGTCATGTGGCCGATGATAGAGATATCTGGTTGATTTTTTAATTTTTCGAATGCCGACATGTCAACCGTAAATAACAATTCGTAATCTTCACCACCACTCAAGGCACAAACAGTGGGGTCGATGCCAAACTCACGGGCGGTATCGTAGGTCATTGGATCAATAGGGATTTTTTCTTCGTACAATTCAACACCCAATTGACTCTGCTCACAGAGGTGCAGAATTTCACTTGATAAACCATCGCTTATGTCTATCATTGAAGTAGGCGTGATGTCCAACTCTTTCAATAACTGAACGACGTCCCTTCTTGCTTCGGGTTTAAGTTGACGTTCTAAAATGTAATCCTTGCCTTCTAAATCGGGTTGAATAGATGGATTGTCCTTAAATACAGACTTCTCTCGCTCTAAGAGCTGAAGTCCCATGTAGGCGCCACCTAAATCGCCACTTACGCACAACAAGTTTTTTTCTTGAGCACCTTTTCTTAAAACTGCTTTTCCGGTTTCTACGGTGCCGATGGCGGTGACACTAATCATTAATCCACCCTTGCTTGAGGTGGTGTCGCCACCTACCAAGTCAACGTTGTACTTTTTGCAAGCGAGTAACATGCCGGCATACAGTTCTTCCATCGCTTCCAAACTAAAGCGATTAGAAATGGCAACAGCTACTAACACTTGTTTTGGTGTAGCGTTCATGGCGTACACATCACTCAGATTTACTACAATACTCTTGTAACCGAGGTGTTTCAAGGGTACGTAACTTAAGTCAAAATGAACACCTTCTGTGAGTAAATCGGTAGTAACCACTGTTTCTCCCCCTGTTAAATCGAGCACAGCAGCATCATCGCCAACACCTACCTTGGTTTCGATATGATGTAATTCAATGTGTTGTGTGAGGTGTTTAATTAAACCAAACTCACCCAGTGTATTAAGTTCAGTACGAACGGTATTGTCAAATTCCATGATAAAGCTGATTGATAAATAAAGCAAGTTGAATGTCCTTTTCAGTCACACCACCTGCGTCGTGTGTTTGAAGCGAAATAGTCACCTTGTTGTAAACGTTATGCCAGTCGGGATGGTGCTGCCTGCTCTCAGCCTCCATTGCAACTCGGGTCATAAAGGCAAAGGCGTCTTTGAAATCGTTAAACTCAAAAACAGTAAAAATAGCATTGTTCTTGAATTGCCAGCCAACCAAACTTTCGGCATAAGCAGAAAAGGTATTTGCAGTGATGATTGGGAATGACATACTGCAAAGGTAGGACTTTCAATTTAACCTGCCATCACCACACTTACACTGGCAACATCACCAGCAATAGGTGGGTCAACTTTCGTAAGTTTTACGCGCACATGGGTAGCTTGTGGAAAAGTGGCTTTTAATGATTCAATGATGCGACGGACCACCACTTCAATTAATTTGGCACGTACAGCCATCTCCTTTTTGCAAATCTCGTAAACCGTGCAGTAATCTACCGTGTCGGCGAGCACGTCACTATACGCGGCTTTTGAAAAATCAGCATCTATGCAAACATCAATTAAATAGGTGCCTCCGGTTACAGCTTCATCGTCGTTACAGCCATGAAAGGCATATAAACGAATGCCGTCAATATGTATTTGTTGTATCATTATCTTCCAAAATCGAGTCCGTCTGAGTTACCTTGATTATCGCCCATATTGCGCATTTGCTTGCCACGCTTAAATATCGAGGCATCCATTTTGCCAAAAATATAAGTGACACTAAAACGAACATAGCGGGTTTCTCTCCTGCGTGATAACTCTTGGGTGTAATAAGGGGTGCTGTAGTAAGCGCCCATTCTGCGGCTGTTAAACACATCGCTTAGTGTGAGGTTAAACATCCATTTCATGTTGATATTCTTATTGAGCGATAAATCCATGCCGTAAACAGGTAAGGTGTAGCCTAACAAGAGAATCTTCGGCGTTTCATAACTGGCATTCAACTGAGCGCTCCACGATTTTGGCATGCGGTACACAAAGGTCATTTTTGTTGTAGCGGCAAATCCCTTGGTGGTTACCTCAGGTTCTGTTGGTACCACTTTGCCATTCATGTATATATAGAAACCTTGCAGGTTTAAGGTTAAATCGAACTTTTTTGCAAAGGTGTGTTTCCAGGTGTGCTCTGTACCATAACGAAAACTGTTACGCCCGTTAACCGTAGTGTTCACTAATACGGTCGGATCTTCAACCGTTGGATAGGCAACATCGGTAATGGGTTGTTCTTCGTAACGGAAGTAAACGCTTCCTAAATAACTGCCGTTATCGTACGTTTTATTGTAATTCAATTCACTGATGTTACGAAACTCAGGTTTGAGGGAAGGATTGCCAATGCGGTAGTTTTGTTTATCAGCAAACATCACCACTGGCATGAGCTGGAAGAAATTAGGCCGTTGTATTTTTCTGCTGAAATTTAATTGCCACTCTTGTCCCTTCGAAAGTTTTTTTGAAAAATAAACGCCGGGGAAAAGGGACTTCAATAGATCATCACTCGTACCGGGATAATTATAGGAAAAGGATTGGTTTTTGTCGAGTATCTTGCCGTAATAGTAAGATTGCTCAAAACGTAAGCCTGCTTGGTAGTTAATGTCCCATTTCATTTTAGAGGAATAGTTCACATAAGCAGCATTGATCATGTCTGTAATCTGATAATTATTACTCATCACGGAATCGTGCGTGTAATAATCAACCTGGTCGTTACTTGATGAGGTATTGTTTACACTGCTAGATGTTTTGTAGTAGGACTTCAATCCGGTTTCAAATTTTTTGACATCTGAATCTGGATTCACGAAATCCAATTGAAATACGTATTGATTGGCTATGCCATACCCGTTGTTCTTTTGAACGGTGTAAGGTATGTGAAGGGTATCGGGATTTAAGAAAGCCCAGGTGTTAAATTGATAACCATTCTTCGAAGTGGTGTAATTGTAATTCATGTCCGCAGTCAACTCCTTGCCGGGTTTGGCATAAGTTCTGCGGTAAAACAGTTGGGCATTGGTGTTTTGCCATTGGGCTACTTGATCGTTTAAGCGAACCCCATTCAAACGTTCGTCGTTGTTCTTGTCTCGAATAGAAAAGTCTTGTTTGTCAGAGGCCTTGATATTGCCCCCCATTATCATCCCATTTAAACTGATGGTCTGACGGTTCGAAATGGTATAATCGGCTCCGAGTTTCGCAAAATTGAACAACATGCGCTGAAAGGTATTGTTGTTCTGATCAAAATAACCGGATGGGTTTTGCACCGAATCTAACTGGGTACGGCGGGTATATCCCTTGGTGATGTTAATGCCTTGATTGTACGAATACATCGAAGTAAAATTCCACTTGCCTTCTTTTACGTTAAGGTTCAACATGCCACCATAACGGTCGCCTGTGCCAGCATAGGCCATGGCAACACCATTGTATCCGGGCTTGGTATTCTTCTTCAAAATAATATTTAATATACCACCACTCGATGAGGCATCGTACTTTACTGAGGGGTTCGTAATAACTTCCACCCGTTCAATTTGATCGGCTGGAATTTGTTGCAAAGTGAGGTTGGTGGGACGACCGTCGACAAAAATCATCGGACTTTGGTTGCGTAATTGCGCATTCCCTTCCGAGTCGACAGTAACTCCGGGTACGTTTTTCATGACGTCGACGCCAGTGCCGCCTTTTACGGATAAATCTTTGTCAACATTGTACGTGCGCTTGTCAATCGATAACGAAACATTGCTTTTCTCGGCAGTGACTTCCACTTCTAATAGCTTTTCATCGATTTGTAGTTTTATATCGCCTAGGTCTTGTTCTATTTTGTTAGGCATTTGAATGTAAATACGGGTTTCATAAGTTTTAAACCCAGCATACTTCACTCGAAATCGAAACGAACCCATGGCGGGTAGATTTTCTATATTGAATTCGCCTTTTTCGTCAGAAATAGCGCCACCCATTAAACTGTCTTTGTTGTACCACAATACTACCACGGGTGCAAAGGGAACGGGTTTGCCTGTTTTAGCATCCACCAGGGTGCCGTAAACGCGCCCTTTTATGTCCTTCATGGCTTTCATCATGGCATTGTTATTGCCGGGCGCTTGGGCCTGCAGGCGTAATACAAAAAAGAGGGCAAGGGTGTAGATTAGAAAACGCATGGCGCAAAAATAGGTCAAAAATTGGCGTGGCGTTGCGATAAATTACGAACGGACAGAGTTAAGGATGACAGGCAATAGCTGCATAAAGACGTTGACTGGGTAGGGCATAAATGCCTGATAGTCGTGTGTGGTTGGTTGGGTAGCCCTTGCGGCAAGCACCGCCAGAATGTTTATATTTGCGGGATGAATTCGGCTAACGGCAAAATGATCATTTTCTCTGCTCCTTCGGGTTCAGGGAAAACCACACTGGTTCGCCACTTGCTTAAAACATTCCCTGATAAAATCGACTTCTCCATTTCTGCCACTAGCCGCCCACGCAGAGGGGTAGAAGAAAACGGAAAGGATTACTACTACCTCACGCGTGAAGAATTTTTACAACGGGTTGAAAAGGGTGATTTTCTTGAATGGGAAGAGGTGTATGCGGGAACGCATTATGGTACTTTAAGAAGTGAGGTAGAACGGGTATGGGCTTCAGGTAAAGCAGTTATTTTTGATATCGATGTAGAGGGGGGATTAAATCTCAAATCACAGTTCGGCGAAAATGCGCTGTCCGTTTTTGTTATGCCACCTTCCATTCAAATTCTTGAGCAACGCCTTAAATCACGCAGTACCGATAGTAAGGAATCTATTCAACGCCGTATCGCTAAAGCGGAGAAGGAACTAGAAACAGCGTCGTTATTCGATGTTTCTATTCTGAACGAAAACCTCGAAGCAGCCTGCCTGCGCGCTGAAGAGGTGATAAAGGAATTCTTGGAAAAAAAATAAGGACTGCTGCTTAACAACAATCCTTACTTTTCTAGTTTCTGACAATTATCGGTTCAAATCAAAACGGTCGTTGTTCATGACTTTCACCCACGCAGCTACAAAATCATTTATGAATTTCTCCTTGGCATCATTGGAAGCGTAAACTTCAGCAATGGCGCGTAATTCAGAATTGGAACCAAATATCAAATCAACTCGTGAGGCGGTCCATACCACCGCTCCTGTCTTGCGATCGCGTCCTTCAAACACCTCTTGGTCGCTATCGACAGATTTCCACACAATGTTCATGTCCAGCAGATTGATAAAGAAGTCGGTCGAGAGTACACCGGGACGGGTCGTCAGCACACCTGTTCTTGCTGCGTTATAATTGGCGTTCAATGCACGCATGCCACCTACAAGTGCCGTCATTTCTGGGGCGGTGAGGTTAAGCAGTTGTGCTTTGTCTACTAATAATTGTTCGGTGGCTAGGGTGTACTTGGTTTTTAGATAATTTCTAAACCCATCAGCCATCGGCTCCAACACGGCTAATCCCTTACTATCGGTTTGTTCTTGCGTGGCATCGACTCTTCCTGGCATAAATGGCACGTTTACTTTGTAACCACCATCTGCTGCGGCTTTTTCAATGGCTGCTGATCCTCCAAGTACGATTAAATCGGCGATTGATATTTTTTTAGGGGCATTGTTTTTGTTGAACTCAGATTGGATAGTGGTGTACACTTTTAGCACCTTGGCAAGCTGGACTGGTTGGTTGACTTCCCAATTCTTCATCGGCTCTAATTGAATGCGCGCACCATTGGCACCGCCGCGTTTGTCCGAACCTCTAAAGGTAGATGCAGAAGCCCAAGCGGTTTCTACCAGTTCGTCAACACTGAGACCTGCGGCAAGTATTTTTGCTTTTAGTTTTGCTAAATCATTGGCGTCGGGCAATGCTGCAGTGAGTGCCGGCAATGGGTCTTGCCATAAAAAGGTTTGTTTGGGTACTTCTGGTCCGCGGTAGAGGCTAACTGGACCCATGTCGCGGTGGGTTAATTTAAACCATGCTTTTGCAAATGCTTCTTCAAAGGCGACAGGATTGTTTAAGAAATTCCGCGCTATTTTTTCATACACAGGATCGTACCGCAAAGAAAGATCAGTGGTTAACATCGTTGGACGGTGTTTTTTAGTTGGATCGAAGGCATCGGGAATGAAGGCGGTCGTGTCCTTCGCCACCCATTGGTGAGCACCAGCTGGACTCTTGGTTAATACCCATTCGTTGTTAAAAAGGAGTCGGAAAAAGTCGTGTGTCCATTGGGCTGGCTTGGTGGTCCAAGTGACTTCCAGACCAGAGGTAATGGCATCCTTGCCTTTTCCTGTACCGTAAGTGCTGTGCCAACCCAAGCCTTGTGATTCTATGGGGGCTGCTTCTGGTTCCCTGCCAACATGTGATGCCGCCGCTGCACCATGCGCCTTGCCAAAGGTGTGACCGCCGGCAATTAAGGCCACCGTCTCTTCGTCATTCATGCCCATCCGACCAAAGGTTTCACGTATATCCAACGCTGCTAATTTAGGATCGGGATTGCCATTCGGACCTTCTGGATTCACATAGATGAGTCCCATCTGCACCGCCGCTAACGGGTTTTCTAATTGGCGACCGTCTTTATGGCGTTGGTCGTCTAACCATTTTTTTTCATTACCCCAATACACATCCATCTCTGGTTCCCAAACATCGGCTCGCCCACCAGCAAATCCGATTGTTTTAAACCCCATTGATTCTAGGGCTACATTACCTGTTAATATCATAAGGTCAGCCCACGATATTTTATTCCCGTATTTCTGTTTAATAGGCCATAACAAACGACGGGCTTTGTCGAGATTGGCATTGTCGGGCCAACTGTTTAAGGGAGCAAAGCGTTGCTGCCCTGCTGAGGCACCTCCACGGCCATCCCCCGTGCGGTAAGTGCCTGCACTGTGCCAAGCCATGCGAATGAAAAGGGGACCGTAGTTGCCAAAGTCGGCAGGCCACCAATCTTGCGACGTGGTTAGTAATTGTTTAATGTCGGCTTTTAATGCTTGGTAATCGAGCGATGCAAAGGCTTGCGTGTAGTTGAATTGCTCGCCCATAGGATTGGATAAGGCAGAGTGCTGACGTAACACCGTCAGGTTGAGTTGACTCGGCCACCAATCCGAATTACCGGTTCCATTAGTGCTCATTGGCGAATGGGCTTTGCTTGTACTAGCAGCTGTAGCGGATTCGCTCCCGCCTTTGTGAAACGGACAAGAGGCAGCTGATGAAGGTCCCTGAGCCATGCCCAGCGACGTTGTAAAGGTGGTCATGATAAACAGTTTTTTAAGCATAACAAAAAGGTTTGACCTCAAAAGTAGGGTTGGTTTATTATAGATAAAAACGATATTTTAGATGTTTATATCGATTCTATCAATGAACATTCATCAATTCAAGTACGTTCTGGCTGTAGCCGAATGGAAACAGTTTGAACTGGCAGCTGAACGTTGCTTTGTAACACAATCTACGCTCAGCACCATGATCGCAAAATTTGAAGAGGAACTGGGCATGACCGTGTTCGACCGGAAAAAGAAACCGGTTGAAATTACGACTGAAGGTCATTTGATCTTGAATCGACTCAAGGTCATCCTCAATGAAATTGACGGCATGAAAGAAATGGTGAAAGAGTTAAAAGGGGAGGTGTCGGGACAATTAACCATTGCGGTTATCCCCACCGTGGCGCCTTTTTTATTGCCCTTGTTCTTGCAAGAATTTGCCGCCACTTTTCCAACACTAAAAATTAGCGTGAGAGAACAAACGACCAATGAAATTGTAAGGGGACTAAAAAACCGAGATATTGATATTGGCCTACTCTCTGTGCCGTTAAACGAACCTGAATTAATTGAACACGCCTTGTATGATGAACGGTTTCTTTTCTACGACGCAGGCCACAAGGGCCACCACAAAGTAAAAGTAGAAGAGGCTGCCGACTCCAACTTGTGCCTGCTCGAAGAGGGGCATTGCATGCGAACACAGGTCCTGAGCTTGTGCGATATAAAGGAAGGGGCGTATGCATCGGGACTCTCATTCGACTACAAAGCAGGATCGATTGATAGCCTGATGCGGTTTGTGAAAGCCAATAAGGCAACCACCTTGTTGCCAGAACTGGCCACTTACAACATGGCATACCAAGATAAAAAACACTTGAGAGAATTTAAAGGGGCTATTCCTTACCGCTCCATCGGTCTAATTGTTCACCGCCACTTCGTAAAGAAAAAAGTGCTGCAAAGGTTAAGCGATGCTATCTTGAATGCAACCGATTCCATCCTGCCTAAACTTAAAGGGACTAAAAATAAATTACTACCGCTTGATGAGTATTAAATGCGCACACCCATTAAGGTCACATCGTCTACTTGCTCTAAAGATCCTTTCCAGTCAGTAAAGGCTTTATGAATAAATTGCTGCTGATCTTCAATAGGCAACATCGCCACCGATGTCAACAATTGTTTGAGCTGGGCATACTTGAATTTTTTGCCCTTCGGACCACCAAATTGATCGGGCAACCCATCGGTTAATAGATACAACATGTCGCCTGATTCAACAGTGTACTCAAATGTGGTAAAGGGCTTGTGGTCCCTGTCATGTTTGCCAACGGGCATGTTGTCACTTTCTAACTCAATCAATACCCCCTTCCGCACTAACCAAATAGGATTATTAGCGCAAGCATATTGAATCACGGTTCGCTCCTTGTTTAAAATGACAAGTGAGGCATCCATCCCATCCTTGCCGCCTTCGGCACTGCCATCTTTTTTTAATCGCTCAACAATGGTAGTGCGAGTGGCTGTGAGCAGCGGACCGGCTGCTGTTTCTGTTTCAGTTGATTTTTCTAAAGCTGAAATATTCAATAGGCTCATAATAGCACCAGGTACGCCATGTCCTGTGCTATCTGCTATCACAAAGGCAAATTCGCCACTGATGAGGTGCGAAGCCCAATAAAAATCACCACTAACTACATCCTTTGGTTGGAAAATGAGAAAGTAAGCGCCTAACTGATCGTGCAACATCTTACGAGAGGCCATAAAACTGCGTTGAATGCGCTCTGCATAATTGATGCTGTCGGTAATCTCTTTGTGCTTTTCTTCAATTAAACTTTTTTGCTCTTCTACAAGCTCTTTTTGTTGCTGTAATTCTAAAGTGCGTTCGCGTACTTTTTTCTCCAACTCCACATTTAATTCGTGCTCCAAACGGTTGTTCTCTTCCAGCTGTCGCAACAACGATTCTTGTGCGGCTTGTTTTTCATCCTTCAATGCACGCACTTTATCGGCTAAGGCAAATGCAAGAAAAATTAATTCTATGCCCGAACCTAATTGAATGCCGTACTCGGTAATAAAAACACGTGGCAACACATCCAAATTTTTTAAAATGGAAATACTGCTACCAATAATGAGTAATAAAAAGGCAATTAAGAAGTAGCGAGCCGGACGGTAGCCCATACGGTAAACCTTCACCGCTGCTGCCAATATTAACAAGTTCGATACAATGACTGTTACATTCAATACTTTTAAACTAAGGGCATAAAATGGGTTTGGCAATAAGGCAAAAACAAAGAGTACCACAATAAAACCGGCAACCACATTTAATGTTTTACACAACCGAGGGGTGTGCTTCTTGGTTAACAATAAAAATTGAGTGAACTTGATGAGAAAGAATATGGCGGCACTACCTGCCATTGGAATGATGTGGTTGGCAAGCCAAGGGGTATTGGGCCACAAAAATTTAAAGGCTAAACCATCTATCGCGAATTGAAATATACCGACACTAATTACATACAAGAGGTAGCGGTAATTGACATTCTCATTGAGCGATGCTCCCAGAAAAAAGGAGAGAAAGAGGGCAAACACCACAATGCCATAGTACACGCCTAAAAACAATTGCTCGTTAGCGGCATCATCAATGAGGGTTACAGGGTCTATAATACGAACAGGAAAACTCGTTACCTCACCGTCACAGCTAATGCGTGCGTAAATGGTTTTAACCTCATTGGGATAGAGGTGTAAATTGAAAAGAAAATTCTTGTTGTCGTTTTGCCGCTGATGGTAAGGAAAGTGATCACCGACTTGATAATGTTGCTCGCGACCTATTGAATCGGTCATGTACACGTCCAACGTGTTTAAAAAGGGGTACCCAAATTCCAAGAATTTCTCTGAGGGTGCTGATCCGTTTTTTATAACAAGGCGAAACCAGTAGGTTGAATGGGTAAATCCAAAGTTAACACTGGTTGATGAGGTGTGATGCGTGAATTTTTCTTGAAAGGCGGGCTGCTTAATTGCTGTATAAGGTAACTCGCCCGTTTCGTCTTCTAAATAATACAACTGATGGGTAATTGATAGATCATGTGTCGCGACGTCTATTACGGCTGTATCTATCTGGGCCTGTAAATTAGTACAGACAAAAACAACAATAATAAGTAGCCAATTGTAAACGCTGTTCACGTGCTCAAAAATGTATCTATTACCAGCCACTTAGGATTATTGGTGACCAAGATTCCAAAGATAAACAAGAACGGGGTCTGTCAAACATCAATATTTGGTAAAAACCAGTTATTTCCTGTTTTTTAAGTGGTCTGGTAATACAATTTTCCCCTCCTTGAGTTCAAATCCAATCATCATCATCGAATCGTACTTCATGCCTTTTATTCTAGCTGGTTTCCAACCTTTGAGCGACATAAAATACTGTTTTATGCCTTCTTCATAACCGGCAAATTGCGCGCTAACCTCGCACTTCAAGAGTTCACCAAAACAATTGATATAAAGACTAATGGTATTGCTTTTTTCACTTGGTTGACTGGCGCCTGCTACCATGCCCTTGGCATTTAATTCATTTTCAATGGTAGTATACGGGTAAGGTGGCTCTGCACTTTCTTGCCCATTGCCTTCTAATGGCAATATGTAAACAACATTCTTCGGGTCACACAAACCCTTAATCGGCTCCTCAATTTTTACAGTGGCAATGTAATTGCTAAGATTGACTGTTTCCCTGGGTTTGCAACTTGTCAATACTAATAACGTCATTAATAATAGTTGACAAATAATGCTTTGCAACGAAAAAGTTCTCATGTTATCAAAGATAGGGGTTTAAGACTTGTAAGCAACGATTTGTCCATGGTTTCATTATGGTCTATAAGGTCATTAGGAAGGTGTTTTACAATTCGGTAATTTCGTCCACAAGCAATTTCTAATCATGAGCCTCATCACTACTACAATAACAGAGGGTGTTGCAACCATCACCTTTAATCGCCCCGATAAATTCAATAGTTTCAATCGCCCTATGGCACTCGAACTCATCGAAGCGCTGCAGGCGGCACAACACAACGATGATGTGAGATCAATTGTACTAACCGGTGAGGGTAAGGCATTCTGCGCGGGACAAGATCTGGCAGAGGCGCTCGACCCTAATGGCCCTGGTATTCGCACAATTGTCGAAGAACATTACAACCCGATTATTCGTCTTATTCGAAAAATCGAGAAACCGGTTTTGGCGGCTGTTAACGGTGTGGCTGCTGGTGCTGGGGCTAATATCGCCTTGGCATGTGATATTATTTATATGTCGGCTTCGGCTTCCTACATCCAAGCTTTTTCTAAAATCGGTTTAATTCCAGATAGTGGTGGTACGTATACATTGCCTCGATTAGTGGGTCCACACCTGGCGGCAGCGTTAATGATGACGGGTGATAAATTGGGGGCCACTGAGGCGCATCGCTTGGGCTTGGCTTACAAAGTTTTTGAAGACGACGTGTTTAAAGCGGAAGTACACAAATGCGCATTGGTTCTGGCAGCCATGCCTACTACTGCGTTGGGCTTGACCAAACGGCTCTTAAATAAAACCTACGACCACTCCTTTAACGAACAATTAGATATGGAACGTGATCTGCAAGTGGAAGCGACACATACGCACGATTACAAAGAAGGTGTCTCTGCTTTTCTTGAAAAAAGAAAACCGGTATTTAATGGCAAGTAATTAACTACGGCTAAATTCATTTCTAGATTTTTTTGCTCGCTTTTTTTGGGCGCTTTAACGGGCCTTCCGCTGTAGCCGCAGGTTAAGGTCCCAAGCAGACTTAGTGCGTGCGCGGTCCCCGCATGTCAAGCAATGACTACATGCGGGGCCTGCGCCACACAAAGTCTGCTAAGGCCCTTCACCCGCGGGCTGCCGCTGCAGTCCCTAGCGCACACCTCCTCCAACGTTTACCTCTAGTTACTTCAACCGGTCTTAATTTGGTAATACTCTTCTACTTGCTCTTTACGGCCGTTTCTGTAAAACACCACTTTTACTTCCATCCAACCCTTGCACGAAGGGGCAAATTTTTCAAAACGAATGTCCATGCGGTCACCATTCCCTAACTTCTGAACAATGCGCACCACACGCAGCATTTTTTTGTCAACCCAAATTTGATTACTTAAGGTGTCGCCAGGATGAGCGCCTGCAACCCACGTTAATTGACCATTCCAGGTTACTTCGGTGACCCATGCTAAATTAAAACCACCTTTTTTTATGCGGGCAATTACATCTTCAACGGGGCGATAGTACATGCCGCCTAATAAGAGCAACAATTCATTGGCATCGGGTTTTGATTTAACTAGTTTTCCTGCTTTGTAATGGTAAGCACTGTCGTTTCGGTACTGCACATAATTGCCGTCTTCTGGTGTGCCAAATTGAATCAGAAATTTATCTGGGTACTCAATTTTTTCGTGCCATACCGATTTGCCAATAAGGCTGTCGTTTCTGTAATGGGTGTTTTTTTGCGAGAAACTAACCTTCTTACATGGCGCTTGATAATACTTGCTATGCATGTTGCGAATTAACGATTCACCGGGTTGTTGCGCCGTTGAATAACTAATCCCCATTAACAAAAAAAGCGATAAACAAACTGATTTCATGTTATTGTTTCTTCTCTGGATTCAAGATGAATTTTTTTAAGGTGTTATCATTAAAGTACTTTTGGGCTAATTTTTTAAAATCGTCTCCTTTCAAACTGTTAACCCACTGGGTGTATAAATCAATATCCGAAACATTTTCTTTGTAGACGTCGGCGTAGAGTATATACTGCATCCAGAAATTATTTTCCTTTAACTGAACTTCTCTTTCTTTTAAAAAGGTTTCTTTAATTTTTGCAAGGTTTACGTCGTTACAACCTGCTTGTTTTACCTTGTTCACTTCTTCAATGGCAGCCGCAATTAACTTCTCCACATTCTCTGGAGCACATGCAAAACTGATGTTGAACTGGTATAAGCCTTCGTTAATTTTTTCAAGCTGTGGCCAAATGCCTACGCCATAAACGCCTCCTTTGTCCTCACGCAAGTTTTCACGCAAAGTAATGTTCAACAAATTGGTAAGCGCACGAATTTCAAAACGGTTCTTACGGGTGTACTCAAAATTGCCATTCCATGTCATGTATACCGAACTGCGTGGCTCACTTCCCTTGGTAATGATTTTTGTAAACGACCCTGGTGGAACATTGATGCCTGGATCAACTAAATTTTCTGGACGATGAGGAGCGCTAATGCCACCAATGTATTGTTCTACTAGGGGTTTCAGACTGTCGGTAGTGAAATTCCCTACAAACACAAATACAAAGTCTGCAGGATCGGTGAACCGCTCTTTGTAAATCATGTGCGCGCGTTCAAGATTTAACATGGTAAGTTTTTCTTCACTCATGGGCTCCATGCGCAAGTTGTTACCAGATAGTATGTAATTTATGCTATCCCTGAAAACAGATTCTGGATCGGCCTTTGCATTTTGTATTAGGCCTTTTTGTTGCTCAATATAAGTTCTAAAACCGGCAGAATCTTTTTTGGCCATGGTAAAGGCCATGTACACCAGTTGTAACAAGGTGTTCAGGTCTTTTTTACCGCTTCTTCCATTGAGTACTTCAGAGGTGAGCGATACACCCGTGTGCAAAGAGGCTGTTTTGTCCTGCAAATATTTTTCTAAAGCCGTGGCATCAAAGGCACCAAACCCCATCATTTCTTGCACAGAATTGCTGGCATCGGCATTGGGAAATTCGGGCTCTGGATACATTACTGAACCTCCCCAACTAAAGGCGGTAAATAAAATCTCGTCATCTTTGAAATTGGTTGGCTTGAGCAATACGCGTGCGCCATTTCCTAATTTCCATTCGGTTACTCCATAACCTTTGTCGGAGGTGGCAACTACTTTCTGTGCAATGGGTTTCTTGCTAATCAAGGGCACATTCAAGGCATTGTCTACATAGGGGGCAATCGATGAATTTTTATCTGTGGTTAAAAACAACTCACGAATGCTGGCTTCAGTGGGAATGGCATTTTTTTCGTTTTCTGATAACATATATACCGCCATCGCATTTTCACCCTCACTCCGAATCCATGTTTTTACCACGGCGTTTAATTCTTCTAAAGTGATAGTAGGCAGTAGTTCTTTTACGTATTTATATTCATTTTCAATGCCCGGATCTGCAGCTCCAGTGAGGAAGTAACTCACCAACTCACCGACCAAACTTTTTGATTCGGTTTTCGAACGCTCATTAAAGGAGGTCTCATACTGGGTCATCATTTGTTTTTTATGACGCTCCAATTCACTCTTCACAAAACCATGCCGCTTCACGCGCTCGTTTTCGGTAAGCATTAGCTTTAAAACGTCAAGGGCTTTCCCATTGGGAAAAACAGCGTAACAGTTGTAAGCGGACTTATTGCGTAAAATGGAATTGTAACCTGCACCGGCAAATAGCAACGTACCGCTTTGTTTGCGCGAAAGTTCAGATAGACGAGCATTCAACATGCTGTTTATCAAATTGCGTTTTAAATGCTCGCGGTAGTCGCCATAGGTTGAAAGGGTCGTGGTAACATTGAAGTACGAAAGGTCTAACACATTATACGGCGATTCTTTATCGGAGGTCACACTCACGCGTAACCCTTTTTGATCGGGCACCTGCCAGTTTTCAAGCTTACGGGGCGTTTTAGGCCCGGTTAATTTCGAAAAACGTTCCTTGATTAATTTCTCGGTTTCGTCCACATTAATGTCACCAACAACAATAATGGCTTGCAAATCGGGACGGTACCAGTCGTTGTAAAAATCTTTTAGTAATTGTTGACGGCCGTTTTTAAGGATTTCGGGTTTGCCTATTGGAAATCGTTCAGCATACCGCGAATCTTTAAACATCAAGGGCCAAAATTGGCGGCTCATGCGCTCGAAAGCGCCTTGACCAAGTCGCCATTCTTCTAATACCACTCCACGCTCTTTGTCCACTTCTAAACTATCAAACGTGAGGTTACGGGCCCAGTCTTCAAGAATCAAAAGCCCCTTTTTATAAATCTCCGGCTTATCAGTTGGTATTTGCAACATGTAAACCGTTTCATCAAAACTGGTATAGGCGTTTAAATCGGGACCGAATTTTGTCCCAATCCCTTCCAAGTAGTCTACAAGTTCGTTTTTCTTAAAATTCTTCGACCCATTAAAGGCCATGTGTTCCACAAAATGCGCCAAACCTTGTTGATCATCGTTTTCCATGGTGCTGCCGGCGTTTACAGCGAGTCGTAATTCGGCTCGTTTTTCTGGCTTGGCGTTGTATCGGATATAGTACTTCATGCCATTGGGCAATATCCCATACCGAACTTTAGGGTCGAGAGGCAACCGCTCGTTGGGCTGACTCTTGGTTTGGGCCTGTGTCAGTATACTTAAACACAAAAGGGCAGTGAGTAAACGGATTGATTTCATAACTATCGTGTGAAAGAGGAAAGATATAATTTTTAGACCAACTAATAAACCGACATCTTGTTAAATTTGTCGTCGTGACCGACGATTTTCCAGAATATATTCGCTCTATACTCAAAACACTACCCGAAACACCGGGGGTGTATCAGTATTTTGACAAAGAGGGTCAATTATTGTACGTCGGAAAGGCAATAAATCTCAAAAAGCGGGTCAGCTCCTACTTCAACAAAGAACACGATAATTCCCGCCTACGCATCATGGTGCGTAAAATACATGAGATCAAAACGATTAAGGTGGAAACCGAGGTGGATGCTTTATTACTTGAAAACAATTTAATTAAAAGTCTTCGGCCTCGTTACAACATAAATCTAAAGGATGATAAAACATACCCTTGGATTATTATAAAGAAGGAACGGTTTCCACGGGTATTTTACACCCGCCGACAAGTACGCGACGGGTCAGAATACTTTGGTCCCTACGCCAATGTTAAATTGATGCACACCTTACTCGATCTTATTCGCCACACGTATCAATTGCGCACGTGTACGTACGATCTCTCACAAGCAAGTATTGATAAGGGAAAATACCGCCCCTGCCTTGAATTCCACATCGGCCGGTGCAAGGCACCTTGTGTTGGCAAACAAGAAGAAACGGAATACAATGCTACCATAGCCGATATCAAACACATCATCAAGGGAAATTTTGCACCGGTCATTCGTGACCTTAAAGCGGCCATGCTCCTGGCGGCAGAACAACTGGCATTTGAAAAGGCGGAAGAATACCGCGCAAAAATAGAACTGCTCGACGATTACCAAAGTAAATCCACCATTGTTCACCCGTCTATTACCAATACCGACGTGGTCGATTTCTACGCCGATGATAAAGATTGTTTCCTCCATTATTTTCAAATGGTAAACGGTGCCGTGGTTAATTCGCAAACCATTGAGGTGCGAAAGCGGGTGGAAGAAGAAGATGAAGATATGTTGCTTTTCGCGATTCTCGAATTTAGAAACCGATTCAAAAGCAAGAACAAAGAAATCATCGTACCCTTCGCCCCTTCGTTTGTGTTGCCAGAGTGTGAATACGTGGTGCCCAAAATTGGCGATCGTAAAAAACTGCTCGACCTCTGCCGCAAAAATGCGTTTGCTTACAAACAAGAACGCGATAAACAAATCGCCTTAACCGATCCTGAATCGCACACCGAACGCATCATGAATCAAATGATGAAGGATTTACGTATGCGCGAGCAACCACGCCGCATCGAAGGTTTTGATAATTCCAATATTCAAGGAAATTACGCTGTGAGTGCCATGCCTGTATTTATTGATGGTAAACCGGCAAAAAAAGAATACCGCCACTTTAATGTTAAAACAGTAGAGGGTCCCGATGATTTCGCCACCATGGAAGAGGTCATCACGCGCCGCTATTCGCGTGTGATGGAAGAAAATTTGCCGATGCCACAGTTGATTGTGATAGATGGTGGCAAGGGACAATTAGGCGCTGCAGTAAATGCGCTCACACGATTAGGCTTGATGGGTCGTGTGGCTGTTATCGGCATCGCAAAGCGGTTAGAAGAGATTTATTTTCCTGGTGATCCGCTACCACTGTATCTTGATAAGCGAAGCGAATCGTTACGAATCATCCAACAAATTCGTGACGAGGCACACCGTTTTGGTATTACCCATCACCGCAACAAACGAAGCCGCGAAACATTTAAAACAGAACTCAGTGAAATTCCCGGCATTAGTGATACAACAGCCGAAAAATTATTGCGGGAATTGCGAAGTGTCAATCAAGTGAAAGTGGCTACACTTGAAGAATTAGAAAAAGTAATTGGCAAATCAAAGGCAGCCAAGGTGTTTCAATATTATCATAATTCACCGGTATGAAATGGATCAAATGGATAGTCCTGTTTTTCGTGTTGCCGCTTGCAGCTCAAAATGATTTGCGCATCGTAACTACGGGTTCGCACGTGTTGCAGGTAGAATACAAGGGAAAATTCACGAGTGCTTTTCCACAAGCCGAAGTGCTCGTGCGTGATATACAACGAGATACTGTTCAGTTGCGCATACGCATTGGCTCAGATTTTTATCCGCACACGTTCTACTTACTCGACCATGGCAACAAAACGGCCGGTATGGAGTTTTTGTACAAAATTACCGAAGATGGTAAGGTGAGTTTTTTGGGCAGTTTGCCGGCATCAAGAATGCCCGAACCGCTGGTGCCGGGTACGCCACAAATTGATACGGCTAAGAAAATGAAGAATGCCCGCATGGGAAATTTGTGTGAATTAAAAGAGGGAACTCCTGTCTTTTTTAATAACGCCCCTTCTGGCGCCATCTGCCGAACGCCCATGCCTCCGGAGTTCATGGCGTGGATCAGGTACTTGATGAATAACCAACAACCAAATAACCGGCAACGCTTGGTGCTTGAAATTATTAAAAACAACTGTGTTAACGTACAACAATTAACCTTCCTGCTTTCGTTTGTTGAACTTGAAACTGAAAAGGTAAAGGTAATTCGCGAAGCATGTCCGCATGTAACGAACAAGGAAGACCTTGGTTTATTAGCAAAGGAAATGAAGTACCAATCAGCTAAAGAGGTGGTGTTGGAAATTGCAGCTTCGTGTAGTAAGGACGGCGCGCTAGTGGGTTGCCGAACGCCTTCGCCGCCACACGTGTTGGCTGAATGGTGGGAGAAAATCCAAAATGAATCAAGCGATACTAAAAAATTAAATCAGGTGAAACAACAAGCAGGCGTGGTGTGTTTAACCTACAATCAATTGCGTAATACGTTGCGTTTGTTTGAATTGGATGCCGAGAGGCTGGAGGCAGCGTCCCTACTCATTCCACGATGCATCGATAAGGGGAGAGTGAGTGAATTGTCGGATTTATTTGTGATGCCAAGCTACAAAAAAGATTTTCAAGCGCTTTGTAAGCGGTTGACTCAAACTCCGTAGTTTTTTTTCCAAAGTCGCAAGGCCTTGTCCTCTGCAGCTCGCATTTCCGCTGCTTGGGCGGCCTTTTTGTCCTTCAATCCACATAAATGCAAAACGCCATGTACCATCACACGGCGCAATTCTTCTTCAACCGGCACGTTAAATTGGTGCGCATTTTCTTTAACGCGTTCAACGCTTATAATAATATCGCCGTTAATGTGTGAGCCTTCCGAATTGTCAAAGGTGATAATGTCGGTATAGGTGGTGTGTTGTAAGAACTCTTGGTTGTAACGTAACACCTCTTCATCAGAAGTAAAGAGGTAATTGAGTTCGCCACAGGTTTTTTTATACGACTTGGCCACGTGTGTTATCCACTCACGTAACTTGGTTTTGTGTTTGAGGGCAAAGGGTATGTCGCTGTGAAAAGTAATCATCAAAAGGCGGTAGTATCGGCGGTATAGGTGGGTAATTCGTTGTTATTTCTTTTTTTAATCAAGGTTTCAACTGCGGGTAAGGCATGGCGCATCTCCATAATCGCAGCGGCAGCTTTTTTACGCTCTTCTTCAATGGTTGTAATGGCGTTGCTCATCGCTTTCGATTCGTGTTCAACGGAAGCGGCAACGTCTTCACTACCAACAGTGCCTGATTCTAAATCCTTGGCTAATTTACTGGCTTGTCCGGCAATCATTTTACCATGGACTAGCAATTGCGACCGATTGTATAGAAAGGCTTCGAGTAGTTCGCCGTTCTCGAGAAATTTCTTTAAAGCTTGTGCTTCGTCCAGTGTTAAGGTGTCATGCACCGACTGTGCCACAAAGGCGTGATAGCGCTGATGTAAATCAAGTGCCTTTTGAATTCGCACCGTATCAGCTTGCTGAATGGCTTTTAATTCAAGACCTAACGCACCGTTTAAACTGTCTAATTGCGACCGCGCGGCTTTATCCGCTGCATTGGGTCTGCACGAAAGCAGACAAACCGAAAGGACCAATAGCAGCAGTCTAGTCATTAGTTAATGGTGTCGAAGCCACAGAACGGCACTAGCACTTGAGGGAGCTTAATGCCTTCAGGGGTTTGATTATTTTCGAGTAAGGCAGCGACTATACGAGGTAAGGCAAGCGCACTGCCGTTCAAACTGTGGGCTAATTGTGTTTTACCTTTTTCGTCGCGGTAGCGGCACTTCAAACGGTTGGTTTGAAAGGTCTCAAAATTACTTACACTGCTTACTTCTAACCAACGTTGTTGAGCGGCACTGTAAACTTCTAAATCGTATGTTAATGCACTGGCAAAACTCATATCGCCGCCACATAAGCGAAGAATGCGGAAAGGCAAGCCTAATTCTCGCAACAAGCCGGCTACATAGTCGCGCATTTGTTCGAGTGTTTCGTAACTGTTAGAAGGGTGCGCAATCTGCACAATTTCTACTTTATCAAATTGATGCAAACGATTGAGACCACGCACGTCCTTGCCATAACTGCCCGCTTCGCGACGGAAACAAGGGGTGTAGCCGCAATTGCGTATTGGTAAATCCGACTCTTTTAAAATAACGTCGCGGTAAATATTGGTTACAGGTACTTCAGCAGTTGGAATGAGGTAGAGGTTATCTACAGATACATGGTACATCTGTCCTTCCTTGTCTGGCAACTGGCCAGTACCATAACCACTGTCTTCGTTTACAAGAATGGGTGGTTGAATTTCAGTGTAACCGGCAGCGGTAGCGCGGGTTAAAAAGAAATTAATTAAGGCACGTTGTAAGGCTGCACCTTTTCCTTTGTATACCGGAAAACCAGCACCGGTGAGTTTAACGCCTAGTTCAAAATCGATTATGTCGTATTTTGAAGTGAGCTCCCAATGGGGAACAGCATTGGCGTGAAGCGTTGGTACTTCTCCTTCACGCAACACCACTTCGTTTTCTTCGGGTGTTGACCCGTTAGGTACTGAAGTGTGTGGCAGATTTGGGACCGTTACCAATAAATCGTGAATCTGTTTTTCAATTTGAGCTAATTGCTCATCGAGTTGCTTTTCTGTTGCTTTAAGTTCGGTACTGCGTGCGCGTAATTGCTCACCTTCCGCTTTTTTACCAGCCTTCATAAGGTCACCAACCTGACGAGCAATGGTGTTAGCTTCTGCTTTTAAATCGTCGGTTTGTTTTTGTGTGGCCTTACGTTGAGCGTCAAGTGATAACACTTGATCAATAATTTCTTCAGCATTTTTAAAGCGTTTAACGGCTAAACGGTTTATGACGTCTTCACGGTTTTCGCGGATATAGTTAACCTGCAGCATAATTTTTAAGAGCTACAAATTTAATCCAATTTATCAATGTATCTAAACTAACTGCACCTTACAATTGGGGGTAGATATGAGCATTTTTAGGGCGCCAACCGTGCCATCCGCTGTAGTCGCCAGCCCATCGCTTAATCTGGCGTAAAGTAGGCGGGGTCCCCACTGGCCTCACATGCAGTGGCTGCGGGCCATTGGGGCCTCCGCTACTCAACGCCAGTTAAAGCGCTAGTCTGCCGAGCTGCCGCTACTGTCACTGGCGCGCACTTCGGCCTTGGTAGTCTCTCCATTGCGCAATTACGTTCACGCGTTGGGCAGCCGATTGGATTTACACAGGGGGGAAATAAAAAATCCCCTCTAGCAAGGCTAAAGGGGATTCTTAAAAAAATGTATGAATTACGCTTGTGTAGGAACTACAGAAACGTATGAGCGGTTGTTGCGTTTTTTCTTGAACTCAACTGTACCTTCAACCAGTGCGTAAAGCGTATGGTCTTTACCAATGCCTACGTTCTCACCTGGATTGTGCTTGGTACCACGCTGACGGACGATGATGTTTCCTGCGATGCAATGTTGACCACCGAAGATTTTAATTCCCAATCGTTTACTTAACGAGTCGCGGCCGTTATCTGATGAACCCGCGCCTTTTTTGTGTGCCATGTGTTATACTTAAAGTTATTCCTTCTGGTGAAGGGGTTATTATTCTGCTTTTTTACGTGGAGCGCGTTTTGCAGCTGCTTTTTTCGCAGGTGCTTTTTTAGCTGGAGCTTCCGCTACTTCAGCAACAGCAACGGGTGCAGCAGCTGAGGCTGGACGAGAAGACAACCATACTTTTTTCTCCGCCGAAAGTTTGTCGGTCACTTTCTCACCTTTGTTCAATACACCCTGAATCAAAATTTGGGTGAACGACTGACGGTGATTGTTCCATTTCTGGTAACCTTTACGACGTTTTTTCTTAAATACGATCACCTTGTCTCCTTTTTGGTGAGCGATAACAGTAGCGGCTACTTTCGCGCCTTCTACTACAGGGTTGCCGACAGTTACTTTACCTGCATTGTCAATAAGCAATACACGGTCAAACTCTAAATCAGCGCCCTCATCAGCCTGTAGGCGGTGAACGTAAACTTTGTTTCCACGTTCCACTTTGAATTGTTGCCCGGCTATCTCTACGATTGCGTACATGTTGTTCTGTTAAATTGTTAATAAATTCCCTTAAGGGGCTGCAAATATAAGAAGAAATCCTGATTTCGACAAAAAAATCACTTAAAGCATTGGTTTTGTGCTGTTTAAGTAAAAAACTCCTCCTGCTTTGGACTCTCTGAACGGCTCAATTTTTAATCATCCTCCACTTCCAATGCATTTCACTTTCTATGGATCATCCAAACGCTGCCGATAATACCACCAATGGCGACTAACTGCCAAATATTAACAGCTTCGCCATCAACTACCCCCCACATTACAGCAACAACGGGAATTAAATAGGTACAACTACTAGCAAACACAGCACCAGAGAGTCTGATTAAGAAATTGTACATCACTACGGCCGACGCCGTGCCGACTACTGCTAAAATAGACACATAACCTAGGGCACCCCAAGCGTGTGCGTTCGTTGCCAAAGTCTGTTGTACATTAGAGCCAAACAAAACCCACATCAAAGTCCCCGACCCAATAAAGGTAAACGACCACACCGAAGCTGTTACAGGCTTTACATCAAACAGGTACTTGCGAATGGCATTCACACTGATAGCATAAAAGATGGTGGCAATTACAATCAATCCACCGTAAATAAAATTGTCATCGCTGCTCGCTCCTCCTTCAAACCATAATAAGGCAATGGCTGCTAATAGTCCGGTAAGCACGCCTATGGTTTGGTTTTTACTGGGACGAAAACCGGTCCAGAAAATGGCAATAATAATCGTAAACAACGGGGTTAAAGCGTTGAGCATGCCGGCGAGACTACTGCTTATGCGGGTTTCAGCGGCTGTAAATAAAAAGGCAGGTAATAAATTACCAAAAACCCCCATCATTAATAACCCCTTGGCGTACTTCTTTAAATCAATTTTGTAGTGCTTCAACATGAGTGGCACCAAGGCTAAAAAAGCAATCGAAATGCGTAACGCGGCTACTTCAGCACTGGTAAAGGCTTCCAAGCCTCTTTTCATGAGAATAAAGGAACTGCCCCAAATGAGCGACAATAAAATCAATAAAAGCCAGGCAGTGAAGTTTTTAGACACAGGGGCGCAAAGATAGAAATTATTGTACCTGTTTGGTGCAGCGGCAGTAACGGGCTATTCTGTAACTTAGAATCGGCGCTTGAAAAAAAATAACCTGTTAGGCAACATTTCCGTGTTTAGGTGCATTATGTTATTAGATGAGGACGTTTACCGAAGAGTTCATACAACAATGCAGGGGGCAGGACCGTCAAGCGCAAAAGCGCTTATTTGACGCCTTGTTTGCTCCCTTGTTGCGAACAGCGAACCGGCATGTGAGTGACGTGTCTGAGGCGGAAGATTGTGTGATGAAGGGGTTTCTGAAAGCGTTTTTAAACCTCGATAAATTTAAGTTCAAGGACGAATCCAGTTTTTATTTTTGGATACGGCGCATTGTTATCAATGAAACGTTAATGTTTCTTCGGCAACGGCATAATTTTATTCTCAACCTTGAAGAGGATTACGAAGATCAAACGACTGAAAACGATGCGTTGCAAAAATTAGCGGCTGAGGAGTTGAATCAATTAATCATCTCCTTACCACAAGGTTACCGCACGGTGTTTTGTTTGTATGTGGTAGATGGGTACGACCATGCTGAAATTGCTACTCAGTTGGGTATTAGCGAGAGTACGAGTCGCACGCAATTGGCCAAAGCACGGCAACGCTTAAAATTACTTTTAGAAAAACAAATTCATGATAGTGCACGATGGGGCGGATAAGTCTGTCCGCGAAAAATTAAATCAACTAACGGGTTTACCCGAGGGGTATACGCCCAACTTGCAAAGCAAGTGGGCCTTGCTCGAAGCATCACTCGAAGCAGAGCAACATTCGAAGCGCCGCGGCTTCTGGATGCTACGCGCTGCTGCTGTTTTATTCCTTTTTAGTGTTAGTGCGGTGATGTATTTCTATCTACACAGAACCGCTCCAATGGCTAATCCGTTGCAAGCGCGCAGTTCGGTAACACCTGCACCTGTGCCTGCAAGGCAACCTGTTGCGCCATCCATTGTACAAGTAGTGGCGCAGCGGCCAGCGCCACGCCCAGTGCGTGCAGTGGAGCAAAATACACCACTGCCGCAGGTAGAGCAACCAGTTATAAATGGCGTAGTGCCACAAACGGAAGTAGAGGCCATTCTTGCGACAACAGAAGCCACAATTGCTGTTACGAAAAAGAAAAATAAAGTCCGATACGAGCAAATGGATTTCGGCAACACGGTCGTAACAACCGGCACGCTCGCGCAGCAAATACCGCCTGCTAAAACCTTTCAGATAAAATTGCTTTCAACGGATGCATCCGAGAAGGCAGATAATAAAACAGCAACTAGTCCAGCCACTTTTCGCATTCACTTTTAATAAAAACGCAACGTTATGAAAAATCAAGTACGTCTCGTGCTCTTGTTATGGGCATGCCTTTTAGTAAGCCAATCGTTTTTGGCAACCACCACACCACTGCGCGACAGTATCTTAATTGAAGCACAAGCCAATTGCAAAATCATTTTTATTGGTGAAGATGTATCCACTTTGCTAAAATACAAACGTGCCGACTCGATAGTGAGTTTATTTGTGGGTGATTTAATGGCGGCTAAGGACAAAGGCGCAGCGCTTGATGCGCGCACGAGTCATTACTTGGTACATCCTTCTGGAAAGCGGCGCATTAAATTGCAGAACGAAGATTTTCAGGAGCCGGCGTTTAATTTGAAAAATGAAACAGCGAGTCTATCGATGAATGTTCCGCCCTATGCCTACTACATTTATGATTTGCAGGCATCGGTAGAAATCCATGTGTTTTTAGGAAGTCCCGATCAATTGCCCACTTTAACCTCGCTTCAATTAACAGATCTTTTGCACACCTACGATGCCAACAAGCGCACCATTAAACGGTACACTTCGCTTGAATTGAAGAAACACGATCAAAACTGGGTAAGCAGTTGGCGGCAATTAACGCCTAACGATCAATTAGAAATCACCAGTTTGTTTGGCGGCGCGCTCATTGGCAGCAAGCTTTCACCCGAAGTAGGTATACGCATGTCATTGGTTCGCAAGGATAAATACCAGTCGGCCGATTGGTCAATCGGACTAACCTATAACGTCAACATGTTAACCAGTTTTGTCAATAACGACTTCAGTGATATTCAAGTTGTGCAATCCATCAACGCTTACTTCATGCTGCATGGTAACATGTTTGGTGCAGACAATCGAAGTATTGGTTTACAAGTAGGTTATCTCTTTGCAGGTGGGGGCTTATTAAATAAAAGTGTTAGAGTCGGACTTCTCACAAACCACAGCCACTTCCAATTTGGATTCCATACTTATTTCATCACCCAGCCGAATAGCATAGGGAAGGTGATGTATGGCGTGTCGTTTAATTTTTAAGTCAAGATATTGTCTCACGTCAACGCCTTCTCAATTCAATAGAACGCAACCCATGAAGCAGAAAGTGATTGGTGAATGAAAATGCTCGTGACTTTCGCTTCAGGGTGACAACGCGGAGAAGCAAAGGCCGCGAAGTGAAGATAAACGCGCTCTCAACTTTCAATTCTCAATTCATTCGGGCGCAACCCATAAAGCAGAAAGAAATTGGTTATTGTCTTTGGGCGTAGCTTTCGCTTCAGGGCACGAGCGCGAAGTTGAGATAGATACACTCTCAATTATAAATTTAACGCTTAGATAGAGTTACATGTAAGCCTTAGCAGGCACTGGTGGTCAGAGCGACCTTCGAAAAATAACGTAGAAAACAAGGAACGGTTTTGAGGTGCCTCTAGCTGCGGGCAGTCGCTAAACCAACTACACCATTTGTCGGTAACTGCCGACCTTTCGCAGCGGCGAAAAACCGTTCCGTAGTTTTCAAGGGATTTTTCGGCAGTCTTGATCCCGATAGCTAGAGGGATGCTTCTTTTTTGT